>Ga0326727_10001645_pt1 | contig 81299 bp, 79 predicted proteins | sample MB2enrmetagenome_FD_207643 | JGI IMG/M metagenome (GOLD analysis project Ga0326727, IMG submission 207643) | Lab enriched peat soil microbial communities from McLean, Ithaca, NY, United States - MB29MY | ecosystem: Environmental > Terrestrial > Soil > Wetlands > Peat | place: USA: New York... | reverse complement strand
ACCAGAGCCCGTCTCCGCTTCACCGGCATCATCAGCATAAAACCATTGCCGGATCGATGGGAAGCAATTATCATCGAACGGTAACCAGTGTCTTAACTGCTTGTCTCAGCCCAGGGGGCCACCCCATACAGAACATCTGGTGAGATTCTACGGAACAAGTGTTGATTCTACAGAACATCTGTTGTCGACACAAGGCGGTTCTCTCCCGGCGTGGTGTTATTAAGGTGTTAGAGTCTGTGTTAAGTAGTGTTACGCCTTGGACGAATCAGGCTAACCCCCTGCCCGGCTTTGCAGAATCTCGATCCCCCGTTCCTGAAACCCCGAAGTTCGGCACCTGAAACCCCGAATCCAGCGCACCCGAAACCCCGAAGCGTGGCACCTGAAACCCCGAATCCCCGGCGCGGTACCTGAAACCCCGAATCTCTTGACACGGCACCTGAAACCCCGAATATGCGTGCCATGGAACCTAAAACCCCGAATCCAGACGCACATCTTCTCCCCGCCAAGCACGGCAAGGGCGATCTGTTCATCTGCGATGTGGCCGATGCGGTGCTCAAGGATCTGATTCCGCAGATGGAGCACCCCTTCTACTCCCTCTCGAAGAAACCGGAAACCGCGATTCGGAGGTATGAGCATAACGGCAACTGGCTGGAGATCGTCCCGAGCGTCAAGGGCCTGGCGACGATCTACGACAAGGACATTCTGATCTATTGCATTTCGCAGCTGATGGAGAAGCTGAAGCGGAATGAGCCGGTTGGCCACCGGGTCCGCATTACCAGCCACGATCTGCTTGTGTTCACCAATCGAGGGACGGCAGGAAAAGACTATGCCGCCCTCTGTGAAGCGCTTGATCGTCTCGCCGGAACGCGCATCAAGACGAATATACGGACCGGCGAAGAGGAGCAACTGGACAGCTTCGGCCTCATAGACGCGGCGTCAATCCGGCGCAAACACGGTCTGGATGGCCGTCTCCTCTGGGTCGAAATCAAGCTTTCCGACTGGGTGTTCAACGCCATTCGCGGGCAGGAGGTCCTGACCCTGCATCGCGATTACTTCCGCCTGGGCAAGCCTTTGGAACGGCGGATTTACGAACTGGCGCGAAAACATTGCGGACGGCAGGCGTCGTGGTCGATCTCGCTTGAGATCCTGCTCAAGAAATCGGGGTCGCAAAGTTCGATCAAGCGCTTTCGGCAACACGTGAAGGATATCGCCGAGCACGATCATCTGCCGGACTACCACCTTGCTTTCGACGAAGAGCGCGATGTGGTGATGTTCACCAACCGCGAGGGCAAGTGGGTTGAACGCCCCCTGCCCTCGGACGGCGAGACGCTGCCACCCCTGCCTGCGGAGGTTTACGATGAAGGACGCGCGGCGGCGCCGGGCTACGACATTCACGGTCTCGAAAGCGAATGGCGGGAATGGTGGGCGAGCTCGGGCAAGCCCAAACTCGACAATCCGGCCGCGGCCTTCGTGGGCTTCTGCCGGAGCCGTCATAAGCGCGCGCCGATCCAACGGGAAACCTACAGAGAGTGGTCGGAACCCCCTGCCCGGCCATGAGACGCCAAACCGCGTTAAACGCTCGTCGGTGGGCCTTGCGGGATTTCCGGTGTCCACTGGCTCCGAAAGCTGCAGCCCCCTTCCCCGCTGATCCTTCCTGTCGTAGCGTCGATTCTAATCCTCCGGCCTCGGTCGGCCCCCTTTGCCACCGCCCATGTTTTGGCGGCTATCGGATGTCCTTCGGAATTCCAATAGAAGCCGGAAGGCATTCGGACGTCCGTGAGAATCCCATTCAGTATCGGATAGCCTTCCGATGATGATCGGAAGGCCAAATAGTATCGGACGGTCGTCAGAGGCCTATTGGATAGCCACTTGAAATCGGACGGCTATCTGGTATCCTCTGGCCGCCTGATGACGAGCTTGGAGTGAAGGTATGCCGACCATCGCATTCGTGTCGCCGAAGGGAGGCGCCGGAAAGACCACTTCGGCCTTCCTGCTGTCCACGGCTCTGGCGAAGCTCTACGATGTGACCGTCATCGACGCCGATCCTAATCATCCGATCCAGACCTGGGCCACCGGCGGCAACACGCCGCCGCGCTTGTCGATCGTTTCCGATGCCAACGAAGACACGATCATCGAGCGCATTGAAGACGCCGCGACCAGGACACCGTTCGTGGTGGTCGATCTCGAAGGCACGGCATCGAAGATTGTCATCTACGCAATCTCGCAGGCGGATTTCGTGATTATCCCGGCGCAAGGCTCGCAGCTCGATGCCAACGAAGCGAGCCGGGCGATCCGCGTCGTGCTCCAGAGTGCCAAGATGACGGGCAAGGCGAAACCCTATGCGGTGCTGTTGACGCGAACGAGCCCCTTGATCCGCACGCGGGGTCTGGCTCACATACAAAACGGATTGATCGATGCCGGCATTCCCGTGCTCGAAACCGAGCTCAACGAGCGCGACGCCTTCAAGGCGGTCTTTTCGTTCCAGCAAACGCTCGACGGGCTGAGTGCGGCGGAGGTTCCCAATCTCGACAAGGCGAAACTGAACGTATGGGAGTTCGTGCAAGAAGTTGTCGAGCGCCTGAAGGCCGAGGAGGAGGGCGGCAGGGAAAGAGATGAGGAGGCTGAAGCACAGGCGGTAGCGGGTGCGGCATGAGCGGGCGCGCTGATCCCTTTGCGATCCTGAAAGAGCCGCTGCCGTCCTTCTCCACGAAGCCGAGAAGCGAAAAGCGTGTCGAAGAAGAGGCCGTCGCGCGCATTGCCGACGAAAATAACTTCCCGAGCCGGCAAGCGCCGAGAGTGCCAAGGGAGCCGCGCCGGAAGCCGCGGGTCTACCGCACCGGCCGCAATCAGCAGTTCAACGCCAAGGCAACTCCCGAGACGATCGAGAAGTTCTATAAGCTGGCGAATGAAAAGAATGTCCCGCTGGGGGAACTCCTGAGGCTGGCGCTCGACGCTCTGGAGAGGGAAGGGGCCTCGTGCGCGAAACCTTGACCGTCTGGAGTCGCCGCCGGGCCGCCAAGCTCGATCACGGACATGACCGGCTGGTGGGCGGCCGTTCTTTTCGATTCGTCGTGGCGGACGGGGCAGGGGCCTCAGAATGACTGATGTTTCGAAGATCCTTACGTGTCGAGCATGTCCCACTCGTCGCCGAGCACCCACCGGAGCGCCGAGAGCTTTCCATTCAGCATTCCCCACTCGAAGTCCGTCCAAGGGCCCAGATTCTCCAAGCCATACTTTCTTTCGACTTTCGCGGCGGACTTCAGCGCGCCCTCCCAGATGTCGCGTTGGATCGGACGACGTAGGTGGTCTTTGACGGGGAACGTCTCTTTCTCGACGATCTTGATTTTGCCGCGCTCGATCTTTTCGCGTGTGACTTGGTGCCGGTTGTACCAGACTTTGTCGAGGAGTTCGCCGATGGCATCCCCAATCTCCGTTAGCCGCCGTGGTTCTTCGAGCCATTCCTGCTCGACCACGAGATCGGCAAATTGCTCTGGCTGGATGCGGCGAAGCGCCTCGCCGAGTGTGATGAAGTAGAGCGATTTCACTCGCGAAAAGCAGGCGGCGATGTCCGGGTGCGGAAGCTTGCTACTGGCGTTAGGATGGCTGAAATCCTTCGTGTTGTGCGTGATGAAGGCGAAGCGCCCGGGCTGTGCCCTCGCGGTAAGCTCGTCCGCGTAGACTTCGATCAGAAGCGCGTCATCGATGCCATTGCGTTGCCGGTGGAAAGGGGCGCGTTTGTCGATGGCGCGTTGCGCCGCCCGGATCTTCACGGCGTCGGAAATCTCGATTACGGGCGTTTGCGCAAAGAGCCTCTCGATGCGTCCGACCGTGTCCACGGCTGCTCCGCCCAGCGTGGGAATGCGATGATCGACATCGTTAAGCTCCTGCAGCACCCGATGCTTCTTCCGCGGGTCGCCGAATTTTTCCACGGCTTCCTTGACGCGCTTCAGCGTACCGGAAAGGCTGCGGCCACTCTCTTCAATGACGCGGGCCTTGTTGCGAGCGAATTCGTCCACGATGGTGCGCGGAAGAATGAGTGAAATATCTCCTTGGCGGATGATTTCTTCAAGGGCAGTCAGTATCGGCTGCTGCTGATAGTCCTTGGCAAGATCCAGCCAGACGCAAGTGTCTATGAGAAATCTGAACACGCGACTTTTCTTTCGGTCATTCATGAGTCATGCAGCTCAATGAAGATGACTGCAAACGTAAGCGTAACCGATTACTCGGCGCGAGAAAAGCAGTGCCGGGACCAGGCAGGGCGGTCACGTGGAGAAGAGGGACGGTTCCTCGTAGCGCCTGGCTGCTGTGCGCTCGGCCGCGGGGCGGCGGTCTTCCTTCAGCTCGAAAAGCGCGGTCTGCCGCGCTAGCGCATGGTCTTTCTTTTGCTCGCGGCGAAGCCGCAACAGGTCGCGCCAGAGATAGCGCTTGCCGTCGATCTCGATGAATGTGAGGCGGGCCATGTTTCTCTCCTCACGCCCATTGTTCACTGGTTTGAAAGCTGTCTTCCAGGCGAAGAGCGCGGCCCATCCAGCGTTCCGGCCTGATCGCTTTGACCCAGTCGGCAAAGGATGGAATAAAGCCGAGGTCTTCGCGGACATGCTGCTCGCCTATCCATCGGACTGGGACCACGCGGCCACTGGAGAGCGTGATTGTGGAGCCGAAAATCGTTTCCGCCATGAAGATGCCCTCGGCGTGGTGCCGCAAGGCGCGGTGGCGGAAGTCGGCGGTGATCTTCTTCGACTCGTCAAACCAGTCGTGGATGCGCTGGTAGTCGGCGACCGTGCCGCCCCATTTCCTCACGCTGGACAGCGAGTGATGGTAAGGATGCGCCATGATCGCCTCCCTCAAAACGTGTGGGTGCTGGTGGAGGCGTCGATGAAGCGCTGGTTGAACTCAAGCTTGATGCTGCGCTCGGCGACATCGAGGCGGAATTCACCATAGGCCCCTTCGTTGTTTTCCCAGCCGCCATGCGTCTCTTCGAGACAGTCGTAACAGAGGGTCTCGATGGCGTCTTCGAGCGTCGATTCCAGAGTGACGGGTTTGGCATCGCCCGACGTAGCGTTCTGGATGCTGATCGTCGTCGTCGCCAGATCGACGCGTTCTTCACCCCGAAATGCGATCACGGACTCGATCTGTCCCTCATCGCCCTCGCCGTCGAATTGGACCTGTACGAGGGTTATGTTCGCCGCCACAAGGGCGTCGAAAACCACGCCCTTGTTGGATTGGCTGAGTTTTGCCCGAGCTCGGCGATGGCGTTCGAAGTTGCTCATTGCGGTGTCTATATCGTTCATGACGGGTCTCCTTTCGTGGTTGGTCAGTAGGCGGATACAGAGCAGGGCGGACAAGCCGGGCGGTCACCGCCAGGGGAACGGGCAACACGGATTCCTGGAGCGGGCAGCCCGTTGACCGCACGGCGCGCCCTGCCATGATCCGGCGTCAAAACTGACACCCAGCGAAAGGGGCGGCAGGAAGGAGATCGGGGGCAGTGGCCGGTTCTGCGCATGAGCCCGGTCCGCCTCGGGCGGATTCGTCCTGAGGCGCATTGACACAATTCGCGCACGGCGCTACGAGCGCTGATGCCCAATCAAGCGGACGGCATGGACCGGGACGCGCGCAAGCGGCGGCTCGACCGTTTCTCACGCAATGAACGGATATTTCCCGGCGGGGAGCATGAGACCAGCAATTGCACGGCTTGCGCCCGGATCATCGTTGGCCGCTTTGGCGGCGAGGTGCGTGGGTACTGTCACGCTGACAATCCCACGGCAGGCGTCGGCAAATGGGAGTTCGGCCATGATTTCGCGATCACCTCGGATCGGTTTCTCGTCGATCCGTGGCTCTTCCACTACTACGGCGAGCCCCCGGTGCTGGATCTCGACGTTCCGACCGACCGTGCGGAAGCCCTTGCCCGGTACGGGCGGGAGGAAAACTGGAAGCGGCTGCCGGATCCGCCGGACGCCGGGGCAAATCAAGCCCGGAAGATACGCACCATTCCAACGTCGGACCTTGGCTGACATGAGAACCTCGGCTCGAGCGTCTGTCTGAAGCGGAGCAGGGCATGACGAGCCGCCCGCCTCCCGTTTGTACTACGCTGAAAGGTTCCGTGGGTAAATGGCGAGTGGGCTTCGGTTCTGTGACGGTTTGGAATGGCAGACGGCCAACAAAGTAAGGATGAATCTCTGCAGATCGCACGCCGCTGGTGCGAGAGCAAGGGCTCGGGATGGTCGGTGCGTTCTGCTCTCGGCGAGGGCGGCACCGCCCCCGTGTTTGAAGTCGATTCTCCAAGCGGACCGAGAGCCCTAAAGATCTACGATGCCAAGTTTTCGGCGGGCAAGAAGGGCGAGATCGAATACAAGCGAATCGAGCAGCAACTTGCACTGAAGGGACACGATTGCCCGTACCTCGTGCAAATATACGAGGGTGGCAAGGTCGAGGGCCGGCTCTTTCTCGTCATGGAACGTGCCCCAGGCGCGGAGCTGGAGAAGGGGCTTAAGAACATACCTCGTGACAAAATCCGTCAGATCGTGGATCAAGTTGCTAGGGCGGCCATCTTTCTCAGAGGGAAGGGGCTCTGCCACCGCGACATCAAGGCCGCGAATGTTTTCATTTCGGATGATTTCAATCACTGCACGTTGCTCGACATATCGGTCATCCGGAATGTCACGGACCCTATTGGCGCTGGGACCGACCATGAGGGCCAGCTTCCTGTCGTAGCCACCGCCCGCTATTCTCCGCCCGAATATCTCTTTCGGCTTTTGGAACCGGGGCCTGAACTCTGGCACGCACTCAACGTTTACCAGTTGGGAGCGCTACTGCATGATCTGATCATGCGAGAGCCGTTGTTCCAAGCCGAATACTCGAAGTCCACGGAAAACCGCTACCGCTTCGCTTGGATCGTTGCGACGGTCGATCCGACCGTCCAGGCGGATGATGCCGACCGTGACCTTATGTTGACGGCGCGGCGAGCGCTCGATAAGAACTGGCAGCGCCGTTCCGTCCTTACGCTCGAAGGCTTCCTAGCAGATACGGCAGTTCACAAAGCCAAAGCCCTTCAGGTCCTGGGCGTCGCTGTCGGTAGAGACTCCATTCAGCAGACTGACGATCTGACCGCCCGCCTTCAACGCGTCAGAGAGGTTGCCGGTGATTTGAAAGATGCGTTCACCGAGTATCTGCGAAAAAACGGTGTTATGGCCTACCACGACGTGCGCCCCGGTCCGCATGACACTTCCAAACTGATTGTCTTCCAGTGGGATCCGCCTGCCGATCTGGATGGGCCACAGCGGATTGAGGTCCACGTTGAATTACAGCTCTTGGCGCAGGGCAGTGGTCCTCGCTTTGGTGTCACGGTGAAGCTGGAAATACAACATGATAATCAACGCCGATCAGTCAGCCTGGTACTTCCGGAGTTGCGGGACGATGCTGGTGCGAGCCAGCGTCTGCTGGCCAATCTGGCGGATGCCTTTGGACAATTAGCTATGGAAATCACTCGAGGAGATGCTAAGGCGGCAGAAGGATAGGGCAGCGCTATGGCGACGCTTTGGTGGACGAAGAAGGAACAGCTCGACAAGGATCAGATCGCACTTATTGAGAAATTGCCGCTGCGCGAGACATTCCTGATTCTGGGGCCGCCCGGATCGGGGAAGACGAACGTTTTGCTTCGTCGGGCGCAATTCGTGCGGGGCCAGGGCATGCCGAACGTGTTGGTGCTGACGTTCACGAGGCCACTTACGGAATTCGTGAAAACCGGCTGTTTCGACCCAGAAGGGCGGGAAATCTTCCCTCAAAGCTGCGTAACGACGTTGGAGTCATGGCAGCGCATGCTTTATGCACAACATCGGACAGACCGCCCGGCGTCAGCTGCGACGCTAACGGAATCGAAGCGACACCTCGCAGCCGGTGCGATGGGCTTTCGGGGCCAGGGCCGGATTCCTCCATACGATGCGCTGTTTATCGACGAAGCTCAGGACTTACTCTCTGAAGAGGCTGAGCTGATTGCGCAATGGAGCCCTGTGGTTTTCTTCGTGGGGGATGATAACCAAAAGATCTTCGAGAACACCGAGGGCTTGGATGCCGTTCGCAGGATTGTCTCGCACACTCACGAGCGCGTTCTTGAGTTTCATTACCGGGTCGCCCCCGAGATCTGCCAAGTGGCTGACCGGATTCTGCTACCTCCCAACGGCAGAAGTCTTACATCGACGGAGCACTACAAAGGGCCGAAACCTGCTACCGTCGCCGTACAGCCTCAAGCCCTCACCAAAGATCGCCAACTGGAAATCACGGGTAAGCGTCTACGGGAACAGATACGAGTTTATGGCGACCTCATAAGGCAGGGGGACCGTCTAGGGGTCGTTGTTGCGCGGAGGGATGACCGCGACTTCGTACTCAACTACCTTGAAGCCATCCCGGCGCTTGCCGGGAAGTCAAAAATCATCCGGTCCAAGGAAGGTAGCGACGACGACTACGATCCATCATTCGACTCGGAGGCTCCAATTTGTATCCTCACGGTGAAAGGATGTAAAGGGCTTGAGTTTAGGGCGGTACATTGGGTCTTTGCGGACGAACTCAGTTACTACCATAAGCCGGAGCATTACTATACTGTAGTCACTCGTGCAAAAACAAGCCTCGATATCTCCTATACGAATGCTTTGCCGCAGATTCTTGCCCGCGCTCACTCAGAAACGGGCGTGACTGAATGGTGAAACCTATGGATGCCGAATACAAGTACACGATGGCTGACGAGACCGAGCTCGATGAGCTGCTCTCGGGACGGGAGGTATCGGGGAGCACGCGCTGGCCGCAAGGCCCCAAGCCTTCAAAGCCCCGAGCCGGATCGGTTGGCGTCATTTGGCGGGGTGAGGATCAGACGGTCCGCCCGTTAGTACTGATTATCAACGAGGACGATATTAGGCGTCTTTGTGGTCGGTACGCTCAGTTACACAGCGACCTGTCTCCCCTGACTGCTTGGTGCCACGTACTCACGCCGCGGTTCTTCGAGCCGCTGGAATCTCTTGTGCGAAATCCTGATCTTGGTGGTTTGCAGGCCGCGTGGATAGGCCTCGTCGTTGCCGAAGCCGTGCTATTGGCTGAATTGCCGCTTGGCCGCATCAAGATTTCTGCGTGTCTGGCGACCCATAGCTTTGCCATTGCTAGAGCGAACGCGCTGTGGAATCACCTTACGGTCGAGGACATCACGAGGCGCTTTGACAATGCTAGCCGCCTCCTCAAGATTGAGAACCTCGCTCAAAGGGCCGAGGGTCGAGCGGGAAGGATCCGCTCCTCCCTACAACCGATTTGGGATGCCTTGATCGCGCTTTCTCAAAATCGCAGTTCGTATCGACCCAGCGAGATGGAGCCAATCGTTTCCGCGTTGCAGGCCCTAATTAGTGCTAGATCGATAAAGGAACCCCAAGAGGCCGATAAGTTGATACGCCCGCTTCTTCCCTATGTTCCTGAGGCGGAGGCACTCGAACAACTTGCTGATCTTGTTCCCGAGGCTCGGCTCCGAGTGTTCGATAAGTTGGTGGAGGGTCTGGACAGGTCGGAAACGGCCCGCGAGAAACTACGCCACAATGCGCTCGGTCTCCTTGCCGGGTATCTCGCCACCGTGGCAGCAGGCGGTTCGCCGAGTCTTTCGCTGACCGAGGGGCACGCATCGCGCTGGCCGGAGATTACCGCATGGGCGTATTTAACTGGCGGATTGGGCGAGAAAATAGTCTGGACTTCCAGCTTCGATGGATTGGGCCGACTGGTTGCACGCGAACTGTTGAGGCCGTCGCGCCTCGATGAACCGCCGACATGTGATTTTGCGCTTGATGAGGCAGCCGCTCTCGTAGATGCCAAGCTGGCCGATCCCTTGGTGCACCTCAAGGTGAAACAAGCCCGGCTTCTAACGGTAGAACTCGTTCCTGGCGTGAATGTCTGCATTCCGATAGGCGAAGCCAATCTGCAAGGTGCTTCGAAGCCGGATACAACCAGGCCTGCTCGTGTGCCGGAATCCTCGCCTCCCGATGCAATAGGCGCGTTGGTAGAGGCCATGTGGCCTCACATACGGGCCCGCATGGAAGATTATTTATCAGGACCGCAGCGTCACGACTATTCCGCGCGTGAGGACGAGAATACGCAACGCAATCGCGGAAAGCGAAAGGCAAACCAACCCCAATTGCCGCTAGGCAATCCCAAGCGATATTGAAGAAATGGTTTTTGCGTCGCTGTCCGCGAACAGCGAGAAACGTCGATCGGGAATTGCGAGCTCCAACGCGACGAAGGCGGTAACACAATGGTGTGAGAATGTGCTGAGCAAAATTCGACACAGGAGCCGCACAGCTTTACCGTTGTCGGTCCCGAAAGGAGAAAGTTATCGAACGACCCGGCAGCAACCAGCCAAACAGCTCTAACTCGTAAGATATCTTTTGTTCCGGCACGCCAGGCGGCGCCGGAACGTACGTGTAGCGGACGCGGCTCGCTTGACCATTATGTGTCTGATCAGTTGTTACATTCATATCCGTAACTAACTTGACTCTCATATTTCGAGTGACAAATCTTGTCGCATACGATATGTGACCTATCTCCTTTGGCATGATGGTATGGAATTGGTAGGATAGGTCTACCGAGCGTTTGTTGCCATGCTTCATATCTGGAATGGAGACTTCAAAAGCGAACTGTTCAGCACCCATTGAATTGTCTAGAAAATGCGGTTGCATAAGATGGCCGTTGACTTTTATCCAGTCGATCTTAAACAGCTCGCTTATGTCGCCAGACAACGTCGCGGCCGCTGGGAGATTGATAGGCCATATAAAGTCATAGGCTGCATCATGGAAATACTTCCATTCCCGTGAGGCGCCAGTGCTAACAAACACGAAGAACTTCACCGTATCTCCAATACACACTTTGCGGACCTGCTCACAAATAGTTAAGTCACGGGATTTCTCCCGCAACAACACGTTACGGTCGTCACCGAGAATTGGGAAGCGCTTCGAAACAGGCTCGATGCTATAGAGAGTGAGAGTGGTCATCAGGTCGCTACAATAGATGCCTTGCTGTGCCTGCGAAACAAGATACTGGGCTAGTACACGGGGAAAAGTCGGATCATCCACAAATGCAAAGAGCGGGGCGAGCAATGTGACTAACTCCGGAGTCGGGTCTGGGGCCTTTTCATCGGTCGCCGCGGGAACCGGTTGGACTGAATCCGGGGAAGCCGGCGCTTGCACTATGGTCAATTGCGGCGGTCTGCGGGTAAAGATGGGCTCGCACGACGGTGATTTCGCGATCTTCATTGTGAATGCCGGTTGCTCTTCCTTAGGCAGGCTGCTGACGTATGGCTCGTTGTAATCTTTGTCCAGAGTGTTACGGAGGGCGGCGATCAGCGGCTTTGCGGGGTGATCCTCCCATCTCTCAGCCGCGCGGCGCTCCGCCTTCCCAGCCTTGAAGCCAGCCTTGAAGGCAAACGCATCCATGCCCGCCGGCACCGTAGATGACTCACCAGACCCCGCGGCATTTAGTCCGGCATCGAATGATTTCTCGTCGCGAACGCCCGCACCGGTATCTCTGACAGCTTTGGTGTAACAGTCCATCGCGAGGGTCTTCTCAAAGTGGTACGGCGGTTTTCCGCTTAGCTTGACCTCGCCCAAGTGCTTCAGCAGGGCAAGCTGCATTCTTCGTCCGCCGATGAGGGCGTCCCGCCGCATAACGGCGATGAGCGTTATAAATTCTTCGGGCGTCGGATCGGACACCGCCGCCGCATGGGAACGCATATGAAAGAGAAGTGCCTCGCTGTGTCGCTCTTCAGTTTAGCCCAAAAACCGACCTGTTCAAGGTTCCGGTTTGCGGCCCCGCACCAGCCCAAAGCCGCCCGTCATCAGCCGTCTTTTGGTTTGCCGTAAAGAGTCGAACGAAGCGCAGCAGGGAGCGCCAGGGCTCCAGAAAGCGTCGGGAGGCAGGTCTGCGCGGCTCAGATTGGATTTCTCCAACTGACGAGACTCTGCGGTTCGCGCAATCACGTGTTCCATCGTCTGGTCAAGGGTGAAGGCCATATGCCCGGTGCGTGCATTTTCAAAACAGGCCGCTTCGTGGTTCGTGTCACGAACATTTGACCAACTCACGTCTGCATAGCTGAAATCGGCGCCCGCTACATCGCAGGAACGGAAACTTGCATGTTTCAAGTTCGCCCCGATGAAGCGGGCTTTCCTGAGACTAACTCCACGGAACTCTGCCAACTCAAGATTGGCGAAGGAAAGATCGACGCCATCAAGGCTGCAGTTGTTGAATGTCAGGCCTAAATTATAGCCATCGAACAACGACACACGAAGGCCCGGAATATCCCCTTTTACGAGCACGTCAAGCCGTTTCCCGAAGTGGCCATTGCTGTTGAGCCAACGCTGATGGTCTGAGAGCATGCGCAGCAGCGGAAGTCGCTGCGTCTTGCTGAAGACATCTGAATACAGCCGGCCTTCCTTCGGGGACGATTTATTGCGCAGCGGCATGGGCGTAACTCCCTAAAACAATGAACTTCTGAAAAGTCCCCCTTCATACCGGATTGTCCCTGGCTAGGGCAAGAGGAATGATGCCCACGGGCGGTGTCATGGCGGGACACAGCCCCTGAAAAATCAGGCAAAGTAACGGTTTGTGATCTGGTTCTCTCTTGGGTGCTCGCGTTATTGTTTAACTGGAAGCCTTGCTTAGCTACGCCGGAAAGCCTCCAGCCCTATCGAGGCGCCGGGCTTGGTTGCCGCGTGCCGTTCACGATCGGGGCAGGGGTTTCCAGTTCGGCTTCGTCCTGAGCCCGATACGCCGGATGAAATCCAAGCTCCATGTCGGCGATCCTCTGCGCGTCGGCCGCGGCCCGGAAGATTTCACGCTTGTCCTCTTTGAGTGGCTTGATCCAGTCGGCAATGTAGCTGGCGTGCTGCGGGATGTCGGTCGGAATGCCGAGTTCCGATGCGACGAAGGCGGAGGCCAACTCGGCGCGCAGTTCCTCCATCGCATAGGCCGCTGAACCAAAGCGCGAGGTCATATCGCGGTTGAGCCGTGATGGGGCGCCTGTCCAATGACCGAGCTCATGAAGTGCGGTCGCCGCGAATTCCGGCGGCCCGCGAAACGCGCGCTCCGGCGGAAGCTGGATGTGGTCAGTCGCGGGGGAGTAGAAAGCGCGATCGCCGCCGATGCGGATCACGGCTCCACTGTTCTTGAGGATGATGTCGGCGGCCTCCGGGCGGGTCCACGGCGCTTCCTCGATGGTCGGCGGCTTGTAGGCAGGTATCCGTTCGATCTGCGACGCATGGAACACGTAATAGTGCTTGAGGACGCGGATTGTCTTCCTGCTGCCCTCGGCTTCGTCGTCTTCGATCTCGTAGGGCTTGCTGAAAAAGATGGTGGTCGATTTCTCGCCCTTGCGGACCTGCCAGTTCTTTTGCTGCGCTTGCTGATAGGTCATCCAGCGTGGATCGGCAGACTGAAAGGCCCGCATGTCCATGCCGAGGATGAGCACATTGATGCCGTGATAACGCTTGCCGGTGACGGGATTGAACGGTGCCTGCGGGCCGTCGGCCTTCTCCGCGTCCCACGGCCGGACCCATGGCTTGACGCCTTTCTCAAACTCGCCGACGATGCGATCGGCGAATTCCTGCATGGGATCGCGGCGCAGGTTATCGGTCATCGGTCTTGTCCTCCGCGAGTGCGGTGATTGCCTGAGCGGAGCGGCGCCGTCAACGCAGCGCATACGCCGGCGTGCGGGTTTGGGCATGCGGGGTTTGCGTGTTTTGGTCATGTTTTGCTTCTTTGGTTTGAGTGACCCCCACGGCGGGGGCGAAAGCGGGCACGTCCGGCCGCCGGTCAGCGCGTAGCTGTCATAGCGTTTTGGGGGAACCGTGACCGCAGGGCAGGGGGGAGCCAAAAGGCGTCATTGACAGCGAGCGGCGGCGGCCAAAGTGCCTTCGCCCCACCAATGTTGGGGGCAGAAGGAAAAGAGGACGATTATGATCAACAGCGTGCGATACGATGTGCGAGCGGGCAAGGGGCTACAGCCGACTGCCGTACGCAGCGCAATGAAAAGAAGGGTGCCGCTGATGAAGCCTTCTCGCGCGAGAGCCCGTATTGCAATCACCACTGATGCGGGGCGTTTAGATAAGTCAAGTTGAAGCTGGTCTACGGAGACGAGCAGGGATCAGCATTGCCCACGATCCTCCGTCGGGCGTGAAGCTCGAAACCGGACCTCGGGGCGGATCGAGGGATGGCTTAGAAAAAGTGGTATACTTTTTCTAAATTTAGAGGCAGAGTGATCCAATGCAAACCATGAGAGATCAGATACTTGCGAGGATCAACCGGTTCGGAGACGGGAAGGCCTTCTCGGCAAAGGACTTTCTCGATATCGCCAGCCGGGGAACAATCGATATGGCCCTCTCTGGCCTGACCCGAAGCGGAGTTATCCGACGTGTTCGAAGGGGCCTCTACGATATGCCCAAGCTCAATCCGGCTCTTGGTGGGAAATTGAGCCCCGACATCGATGAAGCGGCGCGTGCCATTGCGCGCCGGCAACGATGGAAGATCGTGCCGGATGGTGCCTGGGCGGCCAACCTGCTTAACCTCTCAACTCAAGTTCCGGCGAAGATCATTTACCTGACGGATGGTCCGAATAAAGAGGTCTTGATCGGACGACGGACGATCCATTTCAAGCACGCTCGTCCGAAGGCGATGGCCGGGCTGGAGGGCAAGTTTGCGCTCGTGGTTCAGGCGCTACGCTATCTGGGCAAGGACGGCGTCGGGCCGCGCGAAATTGAGACGCTGCGTGCGGCCCTGTCTCCGGCGGAGAAGCGCAAGCTTGTGAAGGACGCGCAGTTTGGCGTGGACTGGATCTACGAAATGGCGAAACGGATCGCGGAGAAGGCTGCTTGAACCGGATCGCCCGGATGACAGCCGCGGAGCGGGCGGAGGTGTTCGCCGAGACTGCGGCACGCAAGGCGTTGCCCGAAGCCATTATCGAAAAGGACTTCTGGGTTTGCTGGGTCCTGATGCAGCTCTTCTCTATCGAGTCTCTTTCGGGCCGGCTCCTCTTCAAGGGCGGGACATCGCTGTCCAAGATCTTCCACGCCATAAACCGGTTCTCGGAAGACATCGATCTGGCCGTGGACTATGCGGCTCTCGGCTTCACCGGAGAGCGGAACCCGCGGCTGGAGGCGATCTCGAAGACGAGGCGCGCCAGCATCCTCGCCGAGATGATGGTTGCCTGTCAGCAGTATATCGGTGGCGAATTCCTGGATGCCCTGAAGACACGCTGCCAGCAAGTGCTCGGAGCGGCCGGCGCGTGGAGCCTGGAGGTCAGCGCGCAGGACCCGAACGTGGTTCGATTTCACTATCCTGCGGCCGGCGCCAAGAGCCTTGCTTACGTTGCTCCCCAGGTGGTGCTTGAGATGGGAACCCACGCGGAATTTGTGCCGCGCGATCGTTTCACGATCCGCTCATTCGCTGGCGAAGAATTTCCGGACCTGGTTGCCGACGGCGACATTGGCGTCGTCGCGCTGCTCGCCAAGCGGACCTTCTGGGAGAAGGCGACAATCCTCCACGCTGAATACCACCGGCCGCCGGAAAAGGCGCTCCCTGAGCGATACTCGCGTCACTACTATGACGTCGCCATGCTGGCAGAAGGGCCGATCCGGGCTGAGGCTCTTGGTGACATGACGCTCCTCGCCCAGGTTGTGAGGCACAAGGAGACGTTCTATCCTTCCGGCTGGGCGCGCTATGATCTGGCCCGCCCCGAAAGCTTCCGCCTCCTACCGCCAAAGAATCGCTTAGCAGCGTTGGAGAGAGACTATCGGAGTATGGGCGTGATGATCTTTGGCGAGGCGCCGACGTTCGACAAGGTCATGGGTGTATTGGCTGGGCTTGAACACGAAATAAACTCGCCGCTTTCCGTGAATGAAGATAATTGATACTCTGCAGGCAGTGGATTGCGGTGTGGAGCGGGTCCGCAGTGCAGTCGTATTCTTGGTGACTTGATATCGGGCCTGAGACGACGCTGTTGTAAACGAAGCCCAGGGAAGACGAAGGCATGAAGGGTAAACACGCCAAGAATGTTGTCACCGTCTCCACGCGTGAGGCCTCGCTCAAGAAGCGCTTTCGACGCCATTTGAAATCCCTCGGCTTCCAGAAGGCCCAAGATGGCACCCTGATACCGCCGGGCACCGGCAAGGATGTGGTGCGCACCATCCATAGTGCGCAACGCAATGACCGCCTGATAGCCAGCCAGGAATTCATCGCGGATCGATTACCCAGACTGGTCAAGTGTTTTGCATCGGGAGACGAGGTGGTTCCGGCCAGAATCACGCCGAAGCTTCAGCGCATTGAGAGCGACACCTGGGAAGGAGATTTGTTCCGGCTCGCCTCACTCACGTGGTCGGTGCCGGTGTCCAACGGCTTCGGACGCCGACTACGCTTCCTGGTGTGGGATGAATACAACGGAAAACTGATCGGCATCATCGCCATCGGCGACCCGGTCTTCAACCTCTCCGTGCGCGACAACCTCATCGGCTGGGACGTGAAGGCCAGGGGAGAACGACTCGTCAACATGATGGATGCATATGTCCTTGGTGCGCTGCCTCCTTACAATGCACTCCTTGGCGGAAAACTCGTCGCCTGCCTCGTGCGCAGCCGCGACGTGTACGACCAGTTCACGAAAGCCTACGGGAAGACTACCGGCATCATTTCGCAGCAACAGAAAAAGGCACGCTTGCTCGCGGTCACGACCTCTTCCTCGATGGGGCGCTCCTCCGTGTACAACCGGTTGAAGCTCGGCGGAATTGAATACTTCACGCCCATCGGCTACACGGGCGGATGGGGACACTTCCACATTCCCGACAGCTTGTTCTCCGATCTCCGGGACTACCTTCGCGAGATTGGCCACTCCTATGCCGACCTGCACCGTTACGGCGAAGGCCCGAACTGGCGGATGCGTTCGACGCGGGCGGCGCTCGAAGCACTGGGCTTCAAGGACGACCTCCTACGCCACGGTATTCAACGCGAAGTCTTCCTGTGCCAACTTGCGGATAACGCCGGAAAACTGCTGCGTACGGGCAAAGGCAAGCCGGATCTCTCCTCGTTGCTGTCGGCTGAGGAGGTCGCAGGACTCGCTATCGAACGCTGGATGCTTCCACGATCTGTGCGAAGGCCCGACTTCAAATTCTGGAAGCGCGGAGCCATCGAAGCGCTTATTGGCGAGCTGGGTCCTGCGCTCTCGCCCGCGCGGCGCGAACGGGCGTGAAGCCGTGGCGATGACCCTGGATCAATGGCAGGAGCGGCTGCAGGGCCACTTCGCCCAGCTCGCCTCCCGAAGGTCGGTCAGCGATTTTCCGCTGTTTGCACTTGAGCACGGCTTAGGGGACGAGGAATTTGACGAGATCAGAGACCTCCTGCATGCCGAACTTCTGGACGGGTGGAAGTTGGGCCGCTATTGGCTGCTCTGGGTCGTCTATGCGACGGAACTGGGCTACGACTACGACGGCGGGGAATACTGGCCGTCCTTCGAGGAACGAACACCAAACTGGCGTCAACCCATCACCGCAACCCGCCGGAACCAATTGCGTTCCTGGTTCACCCGCTTTCAGAAGACCTATCACGGTGTGACGCCGTCCGGCCCGTGGGCCGAGCAATTCTCTATCATTGCCTGGCCCATCACCCATGCCGTTCTGCCCCGCTACCTGCAATGGCAATTCGCCAAGGCGCTGTATGAGCTGCGTTACCAGCTTGCCCACCTCGATACCATGAGCCCCATCGCCATCGGTCAGTTGCTCGCGGCCAACGCATGGGAAGCGCCTTCGCGTTTCCGGGTGTTTCTCCAGCAGCAGGAGTTGGCGGGCCGGATCGTCCTGGCGTTGTTTGGCGACCGGACCCTCGTGGGCGAGGGTCCTCTTTATCCGCCAGCGCTTGAGCGCCTCGTTACCGATCTCGACGAAGTCCAGAGCAGTCGCGAGTGGCTGAAGGAAACCCGGCTCCTCATTGCGGAGCGCATGAAAGGGGCAGCTCACACGATCGTCCCCGCCGGGATGCGACGCGAAGGGGGCGAGGATGATGGTACCCGCCCACACTTTCGCATCCGACCGACGCTGATGCTGCGCCGTTCGACAGGCGGAACTTGGTCCATCAGTCTGGATATTCCGAACCTCGCCGATGTGGCACGCTCCGATCCCGAGTTCCAGCGATTGCTTCGCAGCACGCGCAGCAAAATCACCGGGACCGGCGATACCTGGCATCCGAAAGGATGGCTCACTACCGGCTCCAGAAAACCAGTCCTGAAGCAATGGCCCGGTGCAGGCATCCCCCTCATACAGTTCGAGCAGCCGCACCCGGCTCTGGATCGACTGGTCGCAGGGGAAGCTCGCCTGCCAACAGGCCCCGTCTGGCTTTGCCGCATCGGGGCCGACTATCTCGGCCGGGAAGTCATGGGCCGTAGTGTGCGACCAGGCCGCACCTACATGCTGTTAAGCGAGCGTCTGATCACATCGCGGTACGATTTCCTTTCTGCCTGCAAGGTGGATTGTGATGGCATCCACGCCGGCATCCTCTCGCTGCCTGACCCAGTCTCTTTCGAGATGGCGACGCGTTTACAGCAACTTGGTTTGCAGGTCGCGCGAACGGTGCGGATTTTTCCAGCGGGCCTTTCGGCACGAGGCTTTGACGGCGAAGGGCACAGCGAATGGCTCACGACGGAAGCTGCCTGCTTCGGGATTATCCACGACCATCCGGTGGATACGTACAGCCTGCGCCTCGACAACGAATCCGAAATCCACCTCGGCGCCTTGGGTATTAACACACCCGTGTTCGTCAAAATCGCACCACTGCCGCCCGGAAGGCACACGCTCGCCGTGAAGGCACGCCGGAAGGACCGGCAAGGTGACCTTCTCTCTTCTGTCGCCGAGGGCGTCATCACGCTTGACGTGCGGGAGCCAGTTCCTTGGATACCGGGCACGACCTCACATGTGGGGCTCGCCATTTCCTTGGAACCAGACAGCCCGTCACTCGATGATTTCTGGGAAGGGCACACGCTTGTCAGGGTTCTGGGTCCGGCCGGTCATCAGGTTATTTGCGAGGTTCAGCTTTCGAACGCTAGCGGAAGGGAACTGCTCGCGGAACCTGTCGCAACCTTCGATTTGCCGATCACGCCACACGAATGGGAGAAAAAGATCTCTTCCTTCATTGCCGATGATCGGCGAGCGTGGATCTTCGCCGAAGCAAGCTCCGGGAGATTCCTCATTAAAGGCGAGGAACTGGGGGAGTTTTCGCTCCGTCTGGAACGCGACGTGAAACCCCTGCGGTGGGCATGCCGAAATCTTCGTAAGGCTACGACGATCCGGCTGATCGATGACACCGGTGGCGAGGAGACGCCCGCGTGCCGCTTTTTCAGCTTTCGCAATCCCAACGGCCCCATCATCCTTGACACGGCAGCGGCGCTGTCGGGGCTTGCTGTCGAAAGTCCCGGAGGATTATTTGAAACATGCGGCGGGAAATTCTACGACGACGTGATCGTGAGCATTCCGCCAAGCGGCCACGGATTTGCCGATCTGCTGATCGAACCCGATCTGTCTGTTTTGGAAAACGACACTGTTTCTACTGCGGCCATCTTTGAAGCGCTCAGGCGCTGGTCTGGAGCGCGGCTGTTGGGTCCGCTCGTTTCCATGCGCCGCAACCGTATCCTCGAGCGCATCGCCAATAAGCTCTATGCCAGCTTGTGCGGTCGCCGCTGGGCCGAAGCCGAGGCCGTCTATCTTGCCACTCCGCACACGGGATTCGCACGCCAGAAGCTGATCGATTCAGTGGGGGTTCCGCATGCATTTTCGGTTGTTCTAAGTCATGAATTCGACAGAATGGAGGCGAGCACGGAATCGGGTGGGGCTTGGTTCTTCGATATCGCGGTGCGTTATCAGATATCTTCGAACCAGGGCCTCTGCGATTTGGCGTTGCGACTGGCCGGTTCTCCGCAGGATGTGCCGGGCATGGTGCCGACGCAATCCCTGCTTGACGCGCTCCTTTCAGACATCAAAGAAAAGGGTGCGCTTCTTCGTGGGGCGAGACTGGTCGCACTCTTTTGCGCGAGCCGTAGCGCCGGTCCTTACGGCGGGATGTTTCCGAGGTGGAAATGGTGATCGCGCAGATTACTCGGGAAGGCGTCTTGGAGGCCAGCCGGAAGAATCTTGGACTTTCTTCGTCGTGCGGTCCCGTGGATGATTCGCTGCTCGCTGCGCTGGTCCGCCGTGGCGCTGGAATCCTCTGTCCCTGTTCGCCTGCAAACCTCATCGCTTTCGTGTTGGATGGGCTGGAATACATTACGGAGGACAGGAGCGCAACGGAGGAAAAACTCGCTGACCTGATCGAGAAGCTGATGGTTACAGGTGACCTGCTGGAACTGAACCAGGTAACGACGGATGACCCCGACGTCAAAAGCACGTGGGTCTTCGCCGCGCCTCCGAGTTTCGTCGCGCGTCCTGACGGCACATTCTTTCTGCTTGGGATAGTTCCGGACCACATAACACCGCTGCCTGCAACCCTTAGCGCGAACGTGTTGCATGAGGGCGTACTGCGCGTGCTCATTCCGGAGCCTTCGCAGGAGGTGCGCGGTAGCCTGCGCGAGCTTGGCTGGCTTGAGTTGTCCGCAGACTCCTGGCTCAAGGCCCCGAGGCCTGAGACTGCCGCAGAACTGAGGGAGTCTATGGTACGGAGGCTGGGAGAGCAGTCCCCAAGCGGACCTATCACCGATCTGATGATTCTCGATTCGTCGCGTGATCCCCGCCATTATTCCCGTCGCCGCGTCAAACCCACCAATCAATCCGGCAATTTCGTGGCGCGCAGGCCACAGGCGCACGGCTCACCGCTATGGGGGTACGCGGCGCTCACGGACGGAACGCCAATGCGGTTCCTCGATTTCCCCCTTAAAGAAACACGCTGGCGCGGGTGCGACGTTGCCTGGCATCTGCAGATGGCTATCGATGCCGGACTGGGAAGGCCCCAGGTTTACCGCCGCCGTGACGTGCCCGGTGGCACGTACCTCGACTTCTTTTCTCCCTTGCCCCTGTGGGCCGCACGACGCCTTGCGGTGCTTGGCTGCGCGGCCTCGCCCGAGAATTGCCTGTTGAGCTACTGGCTAGCGAGCCAGGACGTGGCCAATGAAGAAGATTTCCTCCGACAGAGACTTTGGCTTCAGCGCACCGAACATTGACGAGAGTAACCATGATCCAGACAATTCAAGGCACGATCAGGCAACTGCACGGTTCACTCCGCGATTACATTGAGGCAACGTATCACATCAGTTCGCCCGCGCTGATCGAGCAACAGAGGAGGCTTCTCGACCGGCCAGGAGTCATTTACCAGATCCCCTATGTTGAATCTACTCCGCGCTACCAGGACGGAGAGCGGTTCGCGTCCATCAGCGGCCTCCCTCCTGCTGCCCTCAAGGCATACGCCGCGCTCACCAGCTCCTTCGGCAACCTTCCGGCGCTGCTGCGCGATCCGCCGTATCGTCACCAGTCCGAGGCCATCAGTCAGACCTTGGTGAATCGAAAAAACCTCCTCGTCATGACCGGGACGGGCTCCGGGAAAACCGAGGCGTTTCTGTTGCCGATTCTGGGCAAACTCGCGCGCGAGGCCGAACAGCGACCGGCTTCCTTTCGCGACCGCTGCGCCGTCCGCGCGCTCATACTTTATCCGATGAACGCACTGGTCAACGACCAACTCGGCCGGTTGCGCTCGCTGTTTGGTGATCCCCGTACGGTGACGTTGTTCAAGCAATGGGCGGGGCGTCCCGCGCGCTTTGCACGCTACACCAGCCGCACCCCCTACGCCGGCATTCGCACCCGCGAAAAGGACTCCGTCAAGCTGAAAGCCTTCGACGAATTCTATGTCGAGATCGAACGCCGGGCACGAGGGCCCGTCTGCGACGAGCAGCGCCAGGCTGAGACGCTGCTTGATGAGCTGAAGACGCGAGGGAAGTGGCCTGCCAAACCGGATCTGCTCGCCTGGTTCGGCGATAGGGGAACCGAATGGCAGGATCGCCATACCGGGGCTTTCCGCCGGGCCGTGACACGCCCGGACGATGTCGAACTGCTGACCCGCCATGAAGTCCAGGTTGCGCCGCCTGATCTTCTGGTCACTAACTACTCGATGCTCGAATACATGCTGATGCGTCCCATCGAGCGACCCATCTTCGATCAAACGCGAGAGTGGCTCGCCAGCAACCCCGAAGAGACGTTCCTCATTGTGCTCGACGAAGCCCATCTCTATCGCGGCGCCGCGGGCGCGGAAGTCGGACTGCTGCTTAGACGTTTACGAGACCGCTTGAACATCCCTCCCGAGCGCTTGCAGGTGATCTGTGCCACGGCAAGCTTTAAGGATGCGAACTACGCTCCGCTGTTCGGCGCACAACTCACGGGCGTACCCGCAAACACGTTCGTTCCCATTCAGGGTGATTTCGCCTGGAGGCCGCATGCGGCCACGGGGAGCAACCGGGATGCCGAAGTCCTCGCATCCATTGATCTGACGGCGTTCTACGGTCTTGAAGACGACGAAGCCCGTGCCGCCGCCGTACAGCCGTTTCTGGCATACCGCCACGCCCCGGAGACAGGAACACTTGAAGCGCGGCTCTACCATGCCCTCGCGGAGTTTCCCCCACTCGGGCTCCTGATCAACAGCACGATCAAACAGGCGCAGCCCATCGAGGAATTGGGGCGGGACCTTTTCCCTGACGCACCGCAGGAGGCTGACGCTGCCGTCACCGTCCTCATGGCGCTTGGCAGCATGGCGCGTTCGGATCCGAAAAGTCCCGGCCTGCTACCGTGCCGGATTCACAATTTCTTCCGCGGGCTTCCGGGGTTGTGGATTTGCATGGACCCCGAGTGTAGCGAACTCGCCCAAGGAGAGCGCAGTGGCATCGGCGGCAAGATGTACAGCCAGCCGCGCGAGCACTGCGACTGCGGGGCGCGCGTCCACGAGCTTTATACGTGCCGCTTCTGCGGCACCGCTTATGCGCGCGCCTATACCGACGATGTCGATGACCCGAGGACCCTGTGGTCCGAGGCGGGCCAGCGTCTGCGCATGGAAGAGGAAGAGACCAGCCCGCTGTTGCCGCTTGACATGCTCCTGGAGGAGCCGAATCCGACGCGGCCCGTCGAACCTGCTGACTACGATCTTGAGACGGGACGGCTAAACCCCAATCAGCCAGGCCCAAGGATGCGAACCGTGTATCTGCGTAATGATCGCACCACCCCGCCCGCGGACGAGGACGGCGATGTGGACCAGAGCCTTGAAGCCCGTGGCCAGTTTATCCCGTGCGGCTGTTGCGGCAAGGTCGCACGCTTTGGCAGAGCCACGGTGCAGGATCACCAAACCAAGGGCGACCAGCCGTTCCAGGCACTGGTGGCAAAGCAGATACAGATCCAGCCCCCGAATGCGAGCAAGGCGACGCGCTTCGCACCCCTTCGGGGCCGCAAAGTCCTCGTCTTTTCGGACTCCAGGCAGGTGGCTGCCAGGCTCGCTCCCAATCTGCAAATGTATTCGACGCGCGACTCGCTGCGCTCGCTCATCAGCTGGGGCTACCGCAAGCTTGGCGCGGTCACGCACATCCGGCCGCTCTTAAGCCTTGATGATCTCTATCTCGCCATCCTGCTGGCCTCGAAATCCCTGAGCGTGCGTCTGCGCCCCGAATTGAAAGCGGCGGAGACGTTCGCCGGAGAAGACACCGTCGAGCTTGCGGTCGAGGACGGGAGTACAGAATCCGATGACGGACTGCTGTTTCTGCTGACCAAAATGCGGTCGGAGAATCCGCCGCAAGCACTGTTCGAAGACATTGTCACGACCGTACAGGACTCATTCCTGGGGCTTGAAGCTCTTGCGCTGGCGTCGCTTTGCGAGCGCGGTGAACTCAGGCCTCGGCTCGAAAAGCTCCCCGATATTCCGGGGCTGGCGGAGACGCCTGAAGGCAAGGTGGCCCTGAGCCGCGCTTGGCTTCGCTGCTGGCGTGGATATGGATTCTGGCTCAGTCGAATGCCTTCGTCCTGGTGGAAACGGCCGAGAACAGAGGGTGTGAGCGTCAAAGGCAAGAAGGGCAAGGGGAAGTTCGCTGACATGGATGCCATTATCCGTGACAAGGGTGCACGCAAGCTCTTCAACGACCGCTGGACACCGGAACTCCTTGCGCTGTTCGCCGAGGACAACGGCGGTGAATACCGACTGCGCGGCGGCCAACTTTCATTGCAATTCGAGGGACCATGGGTGCGTTGTGCCACCTGCAAGTCCGTCCACCGCCCGGTGCCTGGCGTGTCGCATTGCCTTGAGTGCGAGAGCGACAGCGTGGCACCACTTGATCCCGACCAGGACCCCGTCTTCCTCGCACGCAAAGGTTATTACCGCAGGCCTGTGATGGCGGCACTTGTCACGCCGCCAAGCCAGCCCATGGCGCTGATCGCCGCCGAGCACACGGCCCAACTGAACGCGCCGCAAAACGATGATGTGTTTTCCAAAGCGGAGGAGAACGAACTCCTGTTCCAGGATGTTGCGCCCGTCTTCGGCAGGGATACCCGCCGCGCCACAGCGATCGACGTGCTTTCCAGCACGACGACCATGGAAGTCGGCATCGACATCGGAGCATTGTCGGGTGTGGCCTTGCGCAACATGCCGCCGGGGCGCGCGAACTACCAGCAGCGCTCCGGTCGAGCGGGTCGTCGCGGCAATGCCGTGGCGACTGTCGTCGCTTTCGGCAGCGTCGATAGCCACGACGAGCATTATTTCGCAGAACCCGACGGCATGATCCGGGGCGATGTGATCGACCCACGTCTCACCCTCGACAACCTGGAAATCACGCGCCGACACCTGCGCGCGTTTCTGCTGCAAAACTACCATCAAGACCGCCTGCCCGGCGTGGACGCCTCGCAACCCCACGATCTTTTTTCGGTGCTGGGAACCGTCGCGGCTTTCCGCTCCGACAAAGCCATCCTCAACATCCACGATTTCGAGGACTGGCTTGCCGACAACGAGGCGTCGCTGCTTAAGAGAGCAGCCTCGTGGATTCCGGGTGAACTTTCCGCACCGGACCGCAACCGGCTTCTTTCGGAACTCAAATCCGACTGCCTAGACGCGGTCAAAGGCGCTATCGAATCCCTTCCCGAGGAGGGGGCGAAAGCCAAAGGCGGGACGGAGGAGGATGACGGGGCGGAAGACGTTCCCGAGGAGGACGAGGAGAACCCCAGCCAGACACCCAATAGCGGTCAGTTGCTCGACCGGTTGCTTTATCGCGGCATTCTCCCGCGGTATGCCTTCCCGACCGACGTCGCAACGTTTCACGTCTTCAACCTTGCACGTTCCAATCGGTTTCGCCCCATCATGCGCTTTGCGCCATCGCAAGGCCTTCCCATCGCGCTCACCCAATATGCTCCGGGCAAGCAGATCTGGATTTCCGGGAAGTGTTATTCCTCAGGCGCGGTGTATTCGGTCATACCTGGCGACTGCTTCCGTGCCTGGGAGGATAGACGTCTCTACTGCGAGTGCGGCGCATGCGGATTCGCCCGCACCTATGAGATCGGAGAGATCGCCAGGGGCGACAAGCAGGACTGTCCGGCGTGCGGAGCCCCGAACGCCTTCGGCGAGGCGCGGTACTGGCTGCGTCCGCCGGGCTTTGCTCACCCGGTGGACGTGGAGGAAGTCACCTCCCCGGATGACATGCCACAGACGAGTTACGCGACCCGCGCCAAGCTCACGATGCACACGCCCCCGGAGGAATCGCAGTGGACCGAGATAAATCCACGCATTCGTGTCCTCAAGGAGCGAAAGCACCTCCTGGTCTCGAACACAGGTCCAAAGCGGGACGGCTACACTTACTGCGTCAAGTGCGGGCGCATCGAGGCCAGTTGCGACCCCACGCCGCTGCTTACTGCGCCGCACCGCAAGCCATATCCCGATGAGAAGCAGCCGATCTGCGAGGGCGAAGGCACCACACGACACATTGTGCTGGGCACGGATTTCATCACGGACATCGCGCTGTTTTCAATGAAGGTGGAGCCGCCGCTCAAGCTCAAACCCGGCCAATATGCAACCGATGTCGCTTTGCGCACCGTGAGCGAAGCCCTGGCCAAGGCTGCAAGTCAGTTGCTTGAAATCGAGCCGGCAGAACTCATGGCCGAATACCGACCGTCGCTCACGCCCGAAGGCCGCGAGGGCCTGAAGGCCGAAATCTTCCTCTATGACACGCTGCCTGGCGGCGCGGGCTTCTCCAGTCAACTGGTCGGCCGCGGTAATGAACTGTTTCAGCGGGCGCTCACGCTGATGAAGACATGCCCGGAGAACTGCGAGGCCTCATGTTACCGGTGCCTGCGCAGTTTCAAGAACAAATTCGAGCACCGCCTGCTCGATCGCCACGTCGGGGCAGAGCTGGTGGAGTACTTGTTGACCGGCACACTGGCAGAATTCGATTTACAGCGACTTCAGAATTCAACGACGCTGCTTTATAACGATTTGCTGCGGCAGGGGCTATCCGGTGTCGAGTTCCAAAGAGACGTGGCGCTTCCGCTTAGCAATCATGACGACATGGAACTGCCCATTCTGGCGGTAACGAGTAGAGGCGAGCGCTTCGTGATCACGCTCTCCGGTCCTCTTACCGCGGGACATCCTGCGGCGGCGTCCCTCCGCGATCTTGTGCGGGAGTCGAACGACTTCCGAGTCGTCTTAGTCAACGAACTGCTCGTTCGCGGAAACCTCCCGGCGGCTACGCGTGACGTGCGAGAACGCCTCGGAGTCTAAGTGGCGGGGAAAAGCGCGCGACACGATGCTCGGCTGCATACCCAACAGTATGCCGACCGTTGTTGACGGAACTATGCCATTTACCTGGTGAACGTTATACATAGATCCCAGTTCGCTGAATACCGGTTGGCGCTTATGGAAGCGCTTTGAGAGGGATGTGGATGGTGTGGCATACATGGGCTCGGTCTTTGACCATTACGCGGTAAACCCCGCCGAGCAATCCGATGGACATCTCGCAGCCGGCGAATGCGGGATATTCCCTTTCGATGAAGGCGCGGATTTGTTCCGGGGAGGCGAGTGATTTGCGCGTATGCATTGCATTGTTCCTTTGCTGTCTGGTTGTCCTCAACATAAGACCAATGAGACCGGCGGAAAAGCCGGAAGATCACCCGTTAGGGGGAACGCCCAACACGGGACCCCGGACTTGATCCGGGGGAATGGAGCGGGCGGGGCGTTGATCTGAAGACGACGCCGGTCAGGGTCTTGGGAAGTTGAGGACGGACAGCAAAAGGGAAAACAAAATTGCACGTAACGTCTCCGGACAGCCTTCCGCTGACAGACGATGTTGAGCACGGGAGTGCGATTGAGACAGGTCAGCGGAGGCAAGGTCGACGCACGCTTTCGCTTGGGCAGCCCATCTAGTGGTGCGATTCACAGGTATCGCTACATTTAGATCCCCTTGTCCCATTCGGCCCGTCGAGACCCTTGGAGCTTGAAGACCAGCGATGTGCCTTGGCTTGTGTGCGCGTCACCTGCTTCGCGAAGTTGTACCTGAGAATGGTCTCGTCGAAGGCATTGACTTGTCAACACGATAACGCACATTACCGTGTTTTATCTAATAGGAAACCTTAACCGTCGGGCTGTCTTCGGGCCGCGAACCCCGCTTATCGTAAAGGCGTGTTGTCGAGATGTTCGAATGGCCCAGCCATTCCTGGACCTTGGCGATGTCCGCGTCATGGCTGAGCGCGTTTGTGGCCGCCGTCGCGCGCAGTGAATGCGTTCTGATCTTGACGCCGAGCGCCGCGGCATAATGCCGCACCAGCTTATAAACCCCGTCCGGCGTAATGCTGTTTTCCCTGCTGCCCTTGCTGTTACGGAGCGGGCGGAACAACGCACCGTTCCCGTCGTCGCCGTGACCCGCCGCGTCGAGGTAATCGTCGATGAGCTCGGCCGCAAAATCGTGAAGACGAACATACCGTTCCTTGTTGCCCTTGCCCTCGACGTAGAGGTGGGGCACGCCCTCCACTTGGAACCGGTAATCTTCAACCCTAAGCTTGCACAATTCGCTGCGGCGGAGGCCATGATAGAGCAGGGTGGCCAGAATGGCGCGATCCCGCTTGCCTTTTAATGTGTCTTCGACGGGTGCGTTGAGCAATCCTCGCGCCTGCCGGGCCGCGATTGCCGGCGTCCTGCCGGTGTTGCGCACGACCGTCGGCCGCTTGACGCCTTTGCAGGGATTATGAATAACGGCGTTCCGGTCGCACAGATAGTTGTACAGCGCCGAAAGGGCCGTCAGCCGGTGCCGGATTGTCACCTTGCCGAGCTTCTTTCCGTCCCGGTTGACGCGTTGCGCCAGATGATCGCGCCAGGCGATCACATGCGAGCGAGTGACCAAGCGGAAGTTCTCAGGCCGATCGATCCTGGCGAACCGAATGAAATCCTTGATCGCTCGTTCATAGGCTCGTTTGGTATGGCTGTTATCTAGGTTCTTGAACCACTCGGCCTCAGGCGGCACGTCAGCAAGTCTCTGGAATTCGGCTGCGGTCAGGACACCAGGTCGGGTGTTGATTGGCACAGGGATTGTGGGCCGATTCATCGGCACAACTTACTCTTGATTAAATCTGTTATCAAGAGTAAAGGGCGTCTCCAACGATGGCACGTGGGCGGACCGCTATTGGGGTCAAACCTGTAATGGTTAAATATTACACGCTAAGCGGCCAAGCTGCGGGCCTGCATAAAGGAGCGGAATGGTCGGATAGCCCGGTTCGAAGGTTCACCTTTCCGGCGCATATTAACGAGTTCTGAAGGTATTTGCGGTAAGGTGCCAGCTCAGACGTGTATCGAATGTGAAGGAGTTAAATATGCCAGACCCGAACGGGCTCAACCTCGCGCAGTTAAAAACAGAGCATGCGAATAGCGTGGTCGCTCAAAGAGGCGATGGTTTGACCCCGGATAGAGCCGGCTTAGTTGGAATAATTCAAGATGACCTTAAGGATCTGGGCTTTTATAACGGGAAGCAGGATGGGATCTATGGTGAGAAAACGACGTTGGCCGTTCAGGAGTTCCAGAAGGCGGTCGGATTGCCACCGACGGGCGCGGTTGATAAGAAAACTTTCGATGCTTTGAATGCTCTGGAGGGTGCAGCCCTGTATAGCACCACCCCTGATGACATATATTTAGCAGCCGAGACGGAGCCTGCGAGTCGCCACAAAATCGACCTCTCCAAATTCCCGGTGTTTCAACAGAATGCTAACGTGGTGTTTGCTCAGCTAGGTGACATCATGAATCCTTATAAAGCTGATGCGGTCCAGGGTGCCCTTAAAGACTTGGGCTTTTATAACGGGGAACACGACAGTGTCTATGGTGAAAAAACGATGTCCGCAGTGCGGGAGTTTCAGAGGGCGGTTGGATTGCCGCCGACCGGGGCGGTCGATAAGAAGACTTTGACTGTATTGGACCCTCTGCAAGACGCGGCGCAGAACGCCCCTAGTTTCGATGCAATGAACCTGAAGAGGGCCGAGGGAGCCCTCGGACACAAGATCGACCTGTGCAAAATTCCGGCGCTTCGACGTTCGGGTTCGGATCCAGCGCAAAGGAAACAGCCTGCGCGCACTCCATAGTCTGTGCGTTCGCTATCAATCGGTTCCGGGAGAACTTCAGTCTACGATCCGGTGCGCTCAATCCAGTCACTAAAGAGATTCTGGACCCATTCGTCGCTTCGACCCTTCACAGAGAAATGATACTTATCGCGGTTGCGGCTATCGTTAATGTTGTGCGTGCGGAGCTGAACTTCGTTGTTATCGACCTTAGCAACATCACTCCGCTCTACGGTGAAACTGTCGGTAGGACAGGTGAAGCTGAAGGCTTTGTCGGTAAGAACCAGTGTCCCTGAGCAATGATGAAAACCCAAGTGGTGCGCACTGAGTGCCAGCACTTCAAAACGATGGACCGGGGCGGAAGCCGCCAAGCTCGCTGGGCCGGCTGACAATCCCAGCGTCTCAGCCGGAGCGGGTGACGGTCGTTCGACAGGAGATAGTTCAGGTTCTTCCCGAGGTGCTGCGGAAGCATCAGGCTGCCTTGGTTCGGGAGGCGCCGAGACAGCAAATGGCTCTGGTTTTGCGGAAGGCGTTGACAGCGCAGTGGGCTGTGAGTTTTCGGTTTCGGCTGAGGCAGTGGACCGGCGCGGTCTGTTGTGAAATATCACCGCCAAAACGCCCAGTAATACTATCGCTCCTAGAACTGTGAAACATCGTCGGAAGAATCCCCCGATGTCGGATCCAGACGTTTCTGGCGGAACATATCGGGACACCGGAGTATATCCCGGCGGCGGAGGGTTGTACCCCGACGTTGGCACTGATGCTGTTGTGGTTCCGTAAGATCTTATAGGCCCGTACGATACTTCTTCTGAGTGTGATGGGCGTGGTTGCGACCAAGCTTTAGCTTGGTTTCTGGCCGCCTCGGATGCCGCCACTTCGCGGTCGTGCTGCATTCGGGCGGCTCCCCAGGTAGCCCACTGGTTTGCATCCCATCGCGGATCGCCCCACATGCCGCTTTTTCCTGCATGATGCGGATCGATGGACATAAGAACCTCCCTTCCGAGATCCTCCAGAACCTCGGTGCGGGTGCTCAAGAGAGCTTCCGCATACCTATCGAGATTTTACAATAGGTCTGCGCGGGCGCGGGGTGGGAGCACCGGCCTTTGCTCAGCCGCATCAGGTCTTTCCGAGTCTCACTCTTCCCCTTTAGATCGGATGATCCGCGACCACGCCATTACACAACTCAACGCCCTGATGACCATAATTCCAGGCGGCGGGCCGCCGAGCTAGGTCAATGCAATCGGCACCCTAATGTGGCCTACGAGTGACCTTGTCGGGCTACTGCAGCGGGAATCCCAGCATCGCCGGGGTTTGAGGACGGTAGAATCGCGGTATGAAATGCCGGGTTTGCCTCGATCCGACGAGCGTACTTGACGAAAGAGGTGTGTGCGCCCGATGCGCCAGTCTGGTGGAGGTAGCGCGCCGGAATTTGGAGGGCGCGGCGAAGAGCAAGCTGAAACCGCCGAAGCGCGTGGTGAAGTGCAGCCTGTGCGGGACGCCGATGAAGCCGGTTCTATACCGACCGGAAGGCCCATGGACCCATTACTGCGTCAAAGGCTGTTATGGCTGCGCCGGTTGTCTGGGAGTGTTTCGCTATGACCAGACCTGCACATGCTGGCACTGCACCAACTGCTACAAGCTGGACAAGAGGGGGCGCTCGGTACGGCCTATTCCGCATGGAAAGGCATGTGCTCTGTGTGGGGCGCTGGAAAGCCAAATGGTAAGGGTACAGTAGGCTCGCCCAGGGGCCACAAAGCCGCCGACGCGAGGTTCGTCTCCCTGGATCTTCAACTCAACTCTTGCGTTGATCCTCGCTAGCTCTTACGGTCACCACTGAAACACTCTGCATCGAAGTGTTTCACACGAGGGACTCATGCTGCGATTCAAGGATTATACACCGCCCCGCGCCCCGCCAGGGGTGAGCCGCCTTCACATTCGGAGCGAAGTTGGACGCCGGTGCGGCAAGCGCTCACGCAAGGTTGAAACACTTCGATGCATTCTGTTGCACCGGTTGCGGGCTGGCCGAGATCGGCGGTGCTCTTGATGCAGCTCTACGACGCTACGGGTCAGCGCAAGTACCTCACTCCCGCTGAACGACGGGAATTCCTGCGAGCCGCCGAGAATGCCCCGCACGCTGTCAGGACGTTCTGTGCGACGCTGGCGCACACCGGTTGCCGCATCTCCGAAGCCCTGGCCTTGACGGCGGCCCGCGTAGACCTGCGCGCCGGCGTCATCGTCTTTGAAAGTCTCAAGAAACGCCGCAAGGGCGTCTACCGCGCCGTGCCTGTGCCACCGGCCTTTCTCGAAACGCTCGAAGCGGTGCACGATCTCGGCGCTTTGGGCGACTCCCGTCTCTGGGGTTGGTCGCGGACCACAGGGTGGCGAAGGGTGCGGGAAGTTATGGCCGCCGCTGCTATCCGAGGCCTGTGTGCAACCCCGAAAGGCGTGCGGCACGGGTTCGGCATTAAGGCTGTCACCTCCGAAGTTCCATTGAACATGACGCAAAAGTGGCTCGGCCACGCCCGGCTCGCTACGACCGCGATCTACACCGACGCCGTGGGGCCTGAGGAACAAAAGATCGCGGAGAGGATGTGGGCATAAGGATGCGCGATGCCCATCATGAACAACCAACTCAAGAAGGAAAGGCAAGGTACATCTCGTTATGAAAACAGTTTTGGCGGTTGTGGGAGGACTGGTCCTCCTGGGAGTGGCGGTGCTGGCCACCGCCGGGTGGCTCATCTCAAAAGGGGTCATCGCCGATCCTTCTCAGCAAACACAGGCAAAAGCCGCGGAAACTAGCGCCCCGTCAGGCGCGGAAACTGGCGCCCCGTCTGACAAGCCGAAACGAGCACCCGGTGAGGTTCTTCTTGGTAAAGGCGATGACCCGCTCGGTGAAGGGCACGTTGGCTGCACGTATTACTACAGGAATGTCTCATTGATGACCGTAAACGACGATCAGGGTGTCAGGGTCTTCTTTGGACGTCTGCGCGTCTGGCTGAAGGCGTACTGTCCATCTGGAGCGACCGTACCGTCGAGTAGCGGCAAGTGGGCTGTCAGAAATGGAAAAAACGTATGGGACGTCGGGGGCCTTCCCTTCGACGTGCGAGAGGCAAGACTATGGGTGAACTGCAACAACCAGCGGGTCTGGACCGAATTCAGGCGATACGCCGCGGATGGAAAGACCGTCAGCGAGTACCCGGCTCCTTCCAATCTGGAAGGGGCGTCGCTCGAAGAAACCCAGCCGGGCACAATCATCGAGTCAGATTCGGTCTTAGCCCCTTTCACCGAGAAGTACTGTCCAGCCGTTGAGAACGGAACACCAGCGAGATAGGCAACGCTTGAGAGTTGCTCGCCTAAGAAGCCTTCGCCCAGGAACACCAGTCAGCAAGTCTCCTTGGGGCTGGGCGCTTTCGCACCTTCGGGTGCCTTCGCTAGGTCTGGCGCATACGAGGATGGCGCGGCGAATCCGCCGAGGGCATCCTATCTGGCAGCTACTCCAATCCTGAAAGGAGCTTGGACATGCTCGTGCCAAGCCCTTTTGCGATAGTCCGAAGGCTCTTGATCGTCAGGTTCTGCCGGCCGCGCTCAACGGCCCCCATGAAATTGCGGTGCAGCCCGCAAGCGTCCGCAAAGGATTCCTGCGTGTAGCCACGCTTTTCCCGCAAGCGTCGGATTCGCGCGCCGAGCTGGATCTGTAACTCGTCCACTTCCAATAGTTTGGCTGTTGAGCGTCCACAGCGTCTCACAGGTATAAACAGGCCAGTTATAGATGGCCCACTTATAACTGTGGTAGAGTCGTCGTTACCGTGGAGCTTCGCATGGTGCTCAAGGCGAGGTTCGGAAAGGAGGTCCCCATTGACCCCAAAGACAGATGTGTCTCTTAACGGCGGCGGTGGTGGTGGCGGTGGCGGCGGGCGCTAGAGTTTCGGTTCACCGTTTCCGTCAATCCGCTTGAACAGTCCCTATCCTTCGGGCATAGTACCGGTAGGATCTCTCACAAACCGTAAAATGGGCAGCGGGCCACTGGCTCCGTCCGTGGCTCGCTGGCTCCCTCCATGCAGTACCTCCTCCAGACACTGACATCCTGGACTGCCCTCCTCGGACCCGTCGCCACTCTCATTGGTCTCATCCAGTCTCGCGGTTGGTTGACCGGCTTGGGGGCGCTCTTCGTCTGCGTTTCGATCGTGGCGGCCGTGTACGCCGGACGGCAGCAACTCCGCATTGACGCCGCCTCGGTGGAGATCGAGGGAATAAGCATCGATTCCTTCAATGTGGCGAACTTGAGGCGCCGGGTGAACCGGAGTCTCACGATCCAGACCGTAGACCATATGGCGACAATCGAAGGCGCGGATCTTGAGATGACCTGGCGGTATGCGGGCTATTGTCGAGCCGACCGCGAGACGGTCATGGAATTCAGCGTCGATTCCGGGAACAGCGTTCCCCTCAGCCAGCTCGACTGCTTCGCCTACGATCTCAAGTGTGATCCCGAAAAGCGCCACAAGATTCAACCGCTGCTCATCGGGCCCGACGGCATCTCGAAAAAAATCGCCGTGCCGTTTCTTGAACCGCTCCTCGCCCAACAACCCTTCGATATGATGCTCCACTGCCGTATGGCTGCCATCTATAATCCGGGAATCGGGTACTACACATCGACCCTGTCATTTGATCAGGACAAAGTGGGCCGCTGCACGGTTCACCTGACGTTTCTCCGTCAGAAACCCGACTGGGTGCGCGTGTACGAATGCGATGCGTTCGGGCGTCCTCGCCTGCTTAAGAACCTGCGCCCGGTGCGCGAGGATCAGGACTCGAGCGAGTATCGGGACGTCGCTGAAAACTTGAGAGCGCAGTCTGCAAGGATCTATCTGTTCCGGCGGGAGGGCGCGTAAGAACAACGCCCTGCCCTGCTCTGGCGCCGCCGAGTGAGTGCCGAGATTTCACGGAGGCTCGATCCGCTGTCCTCTGTCAATGTTGGCGTCAATCGGAGGGCCGTTCCGGTTGCGCATCTGGTTCCGGCGGGCGTACGCCAATTGGCGAAAGATAGATGTGGCCGGTGAACCCGCCAATGGGGAGACGATCGAGAAAAACCTGGTGCAGATCGGCGTTGGTCTCAATGCGAGCGTGGCCGATCTCGATCCAGCGGCTTTGGGCGCGGCTCTCCCGTCTCAAAGCGAATGCGGCGTGGGTTGGTTGCTTTTCCGGCATGGAAGGCCCATTAGCACGATTACAATCGGGGTGAAAAGCCGTCATGGTTCCTCTCGCACAACTCTTCCTGCCCGTCGTGTGTCTCTGAGGTCACATCCCATACGCCGAGATGCAGCCACGAAAGCATGTCGTTCGCGAAGCTGGTGGTGTGGAGGATCATCCGGCTGCCGCCAATGCGGCGGAAGACGCGGGAAGCGGCGAGGCGGAACGCCCGGCCGGTCTCCTTCGTAAACGGGGAAGGATGTTTTGGCGATCGACCGCTGTCGCTCTCGGGACCGGCAGTTTCATAGAGACTGGCCTGGCTGTTCCAGGGCAATTGCTGGCGGCGCGCGTCCTTAATCTTGCAGGGCGATTGCCAGAGAAAACCACTTGTATGGAACATTGACCGCATAACGCGGGTTAGAATGCCGGCCGTCAGTCTAAAGCCGCTCCGTGTTTTCCCACTGCGTCGCCGACTTCGCGTCCTGGGCTCGGAAGCGAGGTGGATGCCGGCGGTCAAAGCCTGCTTGACCTCGCGGAATAGCTGTTTGATCGAACCAGAGAGACTGCGGGGGATGGTGGCGCGGGGGGTCTGGTCGCCGACCGCGGCGGCGCTCACCGGGTGGCTAGTCGCGTCGTGATGCTTTCCGTTGTTCCCCTTGGTTTCGGCCTGGTGGACGGGAGCCGTCCGCCAGGCGGTCATCGTTCCCGTTCGCGCTCCCGCTCGTAATAGCGCCGGGCTTCCTCTTCAAGCCTCTCCCTTTCGCGGGCGTCAGCCTGCCCTCGGTCATAAGCATCATCAAGGCGAAGCCGCGCAAGGTCGATCTCCTGTTCCTCGGCCGCACGCTCGCGGGCATCGATCACCGCTCGAATTCGATCCGGCGTCATCTCGGTTGCTCCGCCGAAGAAGTCGCCTAGCACTTGGATCGCTTCCTCGGCGATGTTGGCCAGAGCCACCAATGCCTTGCCACCCCGGCGTATGAGGGGGGCTCCCGAGGTTGCTTGGCCGGTTTGGTCTTTTCCAAGACGCGGGTCGTTGTCCCGGCTCAAGAGACCGACCGCGCTCAGATCACGGAACGCCTGGCGCTCGATCTCCCGAACTTCGGCGCGGGTCTGCATCACCTGTCTGGTTTCCTCGATGCCGGAAAGACCCTTCCAGTCGGCCTTACTCAAGAATCGTTGAACGTCGGAGGCGCGCTGGCCGGTCGTGCGCTGGTTCAACCGGTAAACGTCGCCGCGCGAGGTGATGACGACGAACTCTCCCTCGCGATAGGTGGGGCGCCTTTCCCCATGTGTCTTCCAGTGGTCCGCTTCGGCCCGGCTTTGCTCGGCCTCCTGCTTCGTTACCTTCGCAAGGGCCATGCCTCTATCTTCGAGGGCGGCGCCGAATTGATACGGATCGCGCTCGCCTTTGAGTCCAATAGGAGCCTCACATTTTTCAATCCCCCACGGTTCCAGCCGTTCCCGCTCCTGCATGTGAACGCGGACACTATATGCCTCCCAGATCCGGGCACCGGGGCCTTTGAGGTTTTCCGGCGTCATTGGCGGTGGCTCGGGTTCAGTGGCCGCCCACGCGGCGGCCCCAAAGTGGACAGGGGGTGGAAACCAGATATCGGGTGCCGGGCCTTTGAGACTGTCCGGGGCGACGAGCGAAGGCTGCGTCTGTTCCTGAGACGGCGCTTCTTCCTTTCCGCGTTCTTCGGGTGTTATGGGCCGCCTTTCGGCCTTCTCTTTCTCAATAGCGGAATTGGCTAATGCTTCTTCCCACTCGATCTCCTGTTTGACGGTCGCGCGGTCCGCTTCAAGCGCCGTTATCTTCCGTTCCTGCTGCGCTGCCTTTGCCTGCTCAACCGTGGGCAGGGCTTGCCGGTCTATGTCGCGCATGAAGGCGTTCAGTTCCTTCGTATTCACGCCTTCGATCCGCCGCGCGAGGCTGTGTTCCTTTCCGGTACAGTCGAGAATGAGCAAACCGCGCTGGCCGGTCACAAGTTCGTAACCGTGTTCTTCAAGCGCCGCCTTGAAGGCTGGGCCATTGTCGCTCTGTTGGAAAAGCTCGGTGACTTCCGCCGCGATGTCGCGGGGATCAAGGCCGGTTTTCATGCCGCGGTACATCTCCCACGGCTTCGGCGCGCGTTTCGGTCGCGGCTCGCCGGGCTCCCGGTCATAGGGTCCGGTCACCCGCTGAAGTCCCAATTCCTGCTCGATCTCGCGGGCGATCGCGTGGTTCTTCCGCGCGTCCTTGGAATCCGAAATCGCCCGCATATTCTCGATATCGGTCCGGCTCCAGACGATATGCTGATGCGCGCGCCCGTGCTTCACGTGCTCCACCACAAAATACGGCTGCCCCTCGAAGCCGTGATGCTTCTCGGCGATCTCGCGGACCCGGTCCCATTGCGCCTCGGTGAGTTTCTCGCCGGGTACGGGGTTAAGGTTCATCTGATAAAAGAAGTTCTGGCAGCGGGTGCCCTGCGCCAGGACTTCCATTTCCGAAAGCATGTCGTGGATGTCTTCGGACCGGAGGCCGTAGGATTTGACGACGGTCGCGCGGTCGTTCTCCTTGGATTGCAGATGATCGGCCCACCACCACACACAGCGGTAGGAGCCGCCATTCGCGATCACGTCAGCCTCGGATGACCTTCAGCAGCTCGTCGGCTGCCGCGTCGAGCTTTTTGCTGGCTTCCGCCAGTTCGTCCACATAAACGAGCTCGCCGCGATTGGCGAGCTTGAGAAGCTGATGGGCGTTGCTGGCATAGATGCCAAGCCGCCCCATGGCTTGAATGAATGGCTGGAGCTCCGGCAACGGACGGCGCACGGGTCGGGTGCGCGGACTTGCGACAGCGAGGCTGCGCAAAAACGAACCGAGGCTCAGGCCAACGGCGGTGGCGCTGGCCTGCATTTCGGCGCGTTCGTCCTTCTTGGCGCGAAACTTGACGATGCAATCGCGCTCACGTTTCGCGCTGCCGCTGCGCTTCTTGCGCGGCGGCTGGTTGCTATTCGCAGGGGGCTTATTCATTGAATGCCCCCTGCGCGCCGCTCTTTCGGCGCGGGGTGTCCAGAGGGGCGCGCAGCCCCCTTGGTGGGGGTCCAGGCGGGCGAAGCCCCCGGCAAGCGTGTTGGGGACAACGCGCATCCGTCAGGATGCGCGGTGGCCACAACACATAGCTTGTCCGCCGCTCTACACTTCGTGCTCTGGTTTTCATGCCGCGGACTGAATCGAAGAATCACTCCCAACGCAACCTTCTCGGCGTTCCGGGCATGCAATGGTACGCGGACGAAAGGTCGCATACCCGGCGACGTTCGAAGCTGGTGGTTCATTTCACGCAATGCGTAGGGCGAGTTCGGTCGTACATCTCGGCGCTCATCGGGCGAAAGCGGTTCGTTCCGGCGGATTGCACACGGGACAGCAGGAAGAAAGGAAGCAGGGCGCTCGATGAAGCACCCTGCTTTGATCGTGAGGACCGCCAGCAGGAGCCGGAGCTTCCGCAGGCGGTCTGGTGCTCTATTCGTCGACCTGCTCCGCCCGTCGCTGCTTTGCAAGCAGCTTACCAATCGTGAAGTAAGCCGTCTCGGCAAGCTGGGCGACCGAAAACATCTCCTCGCGCCCGATGCTAATAGCGCTCCCAGAGAGGCCCTCTTCCTCCTGCGTGAAGGCGCACTTGAATGTAACGTCCAGGAACGTGCCCGTGCCATTCTTGTTGGTCCGCACGGATCCGCCGACGGCACGCAGACTGATGATTGGCCTTTGTTTCGAAGCTTCGCACATGAAGTTTCCTTTCGCGTGTTTCTGGCACGAGATTGCGCCAGTGATAGGATGAGCGGGATCCATTCGCGGCTGCGATCAACCAATGCCGCGCTCCTTGGAGCGACATCGAAAAGCACGTTCGTCTTCGCCTGCGGCGAAACGAACGCTGACTTTTCGACGGCATGGTTGAGCGCACTAAGCCGCGAGTGGATCACGCTCCGATTCACTGGTACTGCAAATTCGCTGCCGGGAAAAGATGCGTCAAGGTAACTTCTGAACCAAGGTGCAACACGCCGCATATCAGCGTAACTGTTCGCAATCTTGGGGGAGGTGCTGGGTCGCGTGTTCCTCCGGGACGGAACCATCGACGGAGGGGCAACTTCCTGGGCGACAGGAAAAGAAGCGAGACGCTCGATCGAACGCCTCGCTTCGATGGTGAGAATGGTGAGAACCGCCCGCCGGAGCCGGAGCGCCAGCGGGCGGCGGTAGGCTACTGCTTGTCGTCGTCCTTCCTGGGCTCGGTGCAGACGATGCGCCCGGTCACGCTGATACCGTCGTGTATGACAATGTCGAAGCCCTTGCCGGTTTTGTGGGGCCAGACGACCCCCACCTCGTGCCAGAAGCCTCTCTGGTCGCTGCCCTCTTTCGGCTTGCTGACCACATAGGCTCGATGTGATGGTTTGCTGTTCATGGTGTTTCTCCTTTCGTTGAAGGGCTGCATGATCGCAGCCGATGCACATCCGTAAGCGCGTCGCACGAGGCGGGAATGTCAAAAGCGCGCAGCGGTATCGCAGGAATTCTGTCTGCGCGAGGAAGCCCCGCGTAAGCGGGGCGAGCACGCAACAGAATTCCGAGAAACCACCTTTGGACAGACCCGCCGGACGCGCCAGGAATTGCATCGGCCAGGCTGCGAATATGCGGCCCGCTGAAAACGAAGGCAAGCACATCTGGACAGCCCTGCACAGCGTGCCACGGTGAAGGGACGACAGGAGTGGATGCCGTCCCTGGACAGGGCGCACCAGAACTGGTCTCTGCTTCCACCGTTGCACCATGGCAAGATGATGCGCCGACATCGCCTGTATGTCCTTGCCGAGGCAATGAACCTTTCGGGCCACCACAGTGAACGAACGCTGAACGACTACTGAAGCTTGTTAAACGAAGAAAAAGCTAGCCGTAACAGTTCAGGCCCGTGCGCCGACCTGAGCGCGAAAGAGCCCCAAACAAAATCCTGGCTTTTGTTCTTAAAACCTGGCAGTGTATATGTTTGAAGCACGCGACGCACATGGCGAGGGCGGCGCGAAGGCCGGAGCGCGAACGAGTGGCGCGCGAGAACGAGCGGCTGCGGCGCGAGAACGAAAAGCTGCGCCAGCAACTGGAACAGAAACAGAACCAACTGATAGAGAAGCAGAAGCAGCTGAGCGAAGCCGAGAAGCAGATCGCCGATCTGGAGCGGCAGTTGGGATTGCGGCGGCAGAACTCGACGACTTCCTCCAAACCGCCCTCCTCGGATGGACTGGCCGGATCGCAGCGCGAGCGCGGACGGAAGCGGAAGAGTCGCCGCAAGCCGGGCGGGCAGCCCGGCCATCGCGGGCATTGGCGAGGGCTGGCGCCGGCGGACCGTGTGAACGAGGTGGTGGCGCTCTATCCGCCGCGCTGCCGGCATTGCCAGCGGCGGTTGCCCACCACGGGCAAAGGGCTCGACACGCCGGGAGAGCCGGGACGGCATCAGGTGACGGAGTTGCCGCACATTGAGGCGCACATCACCGAGTATCAATGTCATCACGTGGTTTGCCCCGATTGCGGCCGGACCACGCAGGCGCAACTGCCGGAGGAAGCGCGGGGGCAGTTCGGCCCCGAGTTGACCGCCCTGCTGGCGTATCTGACGGTGGTGTGCCGGATGCCGCGCCGCGTGGCGCTGGAACTGTTGAGTCAGGTGCTGGGAATCCCCCTCAGTCTGGGCAGTGCGCAGAAGGCATGGGAGGAGGCCAGCGCGGCGGTGGCCGAATCCTGTGGAGAACTGGAACGGCAACTGCAGCGGGAAGCGGTGCTCAACAGCGACGAAACCGTTGACCACTGGCAAAGAGAACCGCCGACCTTATCCGCGGATAAGCAGGGTCGTGCGTCTTCGCCCTGGTCAGGAGCAACGGCGAGAAACGCTGGTTGTGGGCGCTGGTGGCGAGGGATTTTGTCTTCTACACGGTGGCCTTGTCGCGCGGCGCCGAAGTACTGATTCAGTTGCTGGGGGCGGTGTTTGCCGGCATCCTGTGCAGCGACCGCTGCCCGACTTATCAGAAGTACCATCGGGGTTCGATGCAGTTCTGCTGGGCGCACTTCAAGAGGAACATCCTGGGGGTGCTGGAACTGGCCAAAACCACGGAGGCGGAGCGGTTCTGCCGCGATGCGCTGGCGCTGCATGCACGGCTGTTTCGTCTGTGGCATCGTTTTCGCGCCGGTCCGGAGGTCCGCTACGGTCCGCTCAGCCGCGCGCAACTGATCGAAAAATCGCTCCCGCTGCAGAAGAAGTTCTTCGCCCTGGCACAAGGCTATCTGGACAGCCCGGACAAAGATGTGCGGAATCTGGCCGCAGCCTTATTCTGGCATTGCGACAAGTTCTTTACGTTCCTGGAGAAAGAAGGAGTCGAGCCGACCAACAACGCCGCCGAACGGGCGCTCCGCGCGGCCGTGCAATGGCGCAAGACCAGTTTCGGAAGCCGCAGCGCGCAGGGCGAAATCGCCGTGGCCCGCTTATTGACAGTCACCCGTACCTGTCGTATGCAGAATCGGAACCCTCTTCACTATCTCGCCCAGGCTGTCCGCCTGTACCGCTGCGGCCTGCCCAGCCCTTCGCTTCTGCCAAAGACCGCAACCGCCTGAACTGTTACAAGCTAGCCTAATGCCTCCTGTCTTCGGTATGATCGCGGACTTCTTAATCAGCGAAAACGACGGAGACAGGCATGAGCAAGGACTCATTTGGATACGAGCTTCCGGTTGAACCGGATCGCCACAGTCTCCTGTTACAGGGATCACGCGGCGGAACCTACACCGGCGAGCCTTTCTCCCTTGCCCAGATCAAGGGTATCGCGAGCTTTTCGGTACGACAGCGCGGAAGAACTACGACTATCAAAATAGTCAGCGACGATGCGGCGATATGGCAAAGGGACTGGAAGATGACGGCTGACTGGCATAGGCACTGGTCGAAACCAAACGAGCCGAAAGCGCCGAAACACCCCCGCCGCGCACCGAAGGCAAAAGCTAGTCCGCGTTAGTCACCGGCGCCTGTCGTTGCGCGGGTGATCTTTGCGCGAGGCTTTGGTCCAGCGAACCTTCCAGTCTTCGTAAAGCATTTTCCACGGCTCGCTATCTCCCCGGACTTCGATCATCGGTCCCGCACTGTAGGTGTCATGGGCTAGGAAGATGCCCAGCAATGCCCAGTTGGCCGTGTGGATCACGCAACCACAGGGCATCGCGTCGGACAGGTGGAATTCAAGACTTCCTCTTGACTGTTCGGGGTCAACCGCCGGATACCGACGCGACAGTTCGTCAAGCTCCGTGACCTGATCTTTCAATTCCCGAATGCACCTCTCGTAGCTCTTGTCTCTGCGGAGTAAGTACCGCGCCTCGATAAGCGGCACATTGTTCGGGTTTATCATCAGGATTCTGATTCGAACGCGATTGTTGAGGATGAGGCGCTCAAGCTTCAACTCACCCACACCGCAACTCAAGGCAGTGCAAACGATCCTCAGGTCTTCATCCTCGTTCTTGGTCCCGCGTTCGACGTGTTTAACCAAATGGAAAAACCTTTTATTGGACCATTCGGGATACGCCTCCATGTCGCCGAGGTCGCCCACTCTCGTTACTTCTGGCGTAAACGCGTAACCGCTCCCGTGAATCGTCTTAATGAATGAAGGCTCTTTTGGCGCCTTGGTGTCCTCCAGTGCGTTACGGAGAAAGCTTATGTGCTTTTCGACAATGTTAGGTCCAGACTCGGGCCACAGGTCGTTTAGAATATCGTCAGTCTTTAGTTCCGTGTTTGGTCGCTCCGCCATGTAGCGCAAGAGAACCAATGTCGGTCTGAACAGATCGACGACGGTGAGGCCACGAAACAGGGTGAAGTGCAATTCGCCCATGGAATCGAGCCGAACCTCTAACCGACAAGGCGGCCCTGACTTCAGGCCGAAAGAGAGGCTTTCACTACGCGGTTCCATAGAGGAGTATTCTAACCGATCTGAACATCCTTCAGGAGTGCTTCAGCATTGGTCGAGTATAGAGGATTCCCGAACTTCCGTTAGAGCGGAATGCTCGCCGACGGAAAAAGCCCTACTCTCGACATCATGAGAGCGATCCTGAAGAACGCGGGAAAACCCGATGTTGCGGCGGCTCCGGTCACAACTGTGGGCGGCGTTACCAACGGCACATTCGATCACGGACCCGGCTCACCTGCTGGCTCCCCTCCAACGGGCATAGCGGCGGAATGGCAGACAAACAGAGCAGTGATCGCAACGCGCGAGGACTGGCTTCGCGCCGCCGCCACGATGCTGAGGCCTTCGTTCGAGGAAGAGAACATTGTGCTCCCCGCTTCCTTCCGGATCGCGTGCGGCTGGCCGCTTGGTCGCCAGCGCGGCAGCCGAGGCAGCAGCCATGCCATCGGCCAATGCTGGGCACAAAGGGCCAGCAAGGATGGATGCTCGGAGATCTTCATTTCTCCAGAGCTCGATGATCCGTGCGCAGTGACTGCGGTGCTCGTTCATGAACTAATACACGCGGCGGACGATTGCCAACACGGCCACCGTGGCCCTTTTCGAAAGATGGCGACAGCGATCGGCCTTTGTGGCCCGATGCGATCGACGTATGCCGGGCCGGATTTGAGAGAGCGTTTAAACGTCCTCTGTGGCCACCTTGGACCATATCCTCACGCGCGCCTCGATGCAACGCAGGTTGCACGAAAACAGGGCACGCGCCTCATCAAGGTTGTTTGCAAACGGACCGATTGCGGTTATTCGGTGTGGACCACACGCATGTGGCTCGATCTTGGAACACCGATCTGCGTGTGTGGAAGCGGTATGTCCGAAGGATGGCGAAAGGGTTAGGGACACATGATATTACGTTCAAGCGATCCGGCAGGCGGGATATCCGGCAAGAGCGAAACTTGCTGCCTGTCTGGATCAATCGGATGCGCCGAACTATCGCCGGCGCATTCCAGCCGGGGGTGGAACTTACCGGTTCCGCCCCTTCCAAATAGGCCCGAAAGGACCGCGGGTGAGGCAGATATTATGAGCAACCGAACTGATGTTTTCACTTCTGTCTCCGGCGAAACGGCTCACGTGGCCATTCGCGGAAGAATCGCTCACGGCGAGAAGTCGGCTGGCGCCGTGCGGAAGGCGGTCGTCCAGTGTCTGGAGCCGACCATTCGAATGCTCGTCATCGACATTGATGGCGTCAGCAAGCTCGATGCGGCTGGCATGGGTGCACTCGCGGGTGCTTATTCCGCTGCTCAGTCGATTGGGGCGCGGTTTGAGCTGAGGAATGTGCCTCGGTTTATCCGGGAGCTTCTCACGATCACCCGGCTCGACACAATCCTCCATCAGGCGGGTACAGGACCGGAGATACAGCAATGAACAGGACGCGAATTGATGCCCTGAAGGAACGTGAGCGCGAGATACGCGCCCAGATCGCCGCCGAGCAAATGCGGCTGGCGCGGCGCAAGGAAAAGGACAACGCGAAACTGTTTAGCATCGTCGGCGAGGCACTGGTCCAGACTGCGGCGCAGAATCCAGAGGGCTTGGGCGTGATGCTCAGGCAGGTATTGAGTGCCGCGGTGACTGACGACCGGGAGAGGCAATTCCTGGCTGCGAGGGGGTGGCTCAGAGATGAAACAAGGTGAGGGACGGGGTTTTGGCGATGCCACAACGGTCCATCTGGCGCTCCCATTGGATGACGTCAATGTCATCGGCAACGCGGCGATCGCCGACAATCTGAGCGCATCGAGCTTCAGCTTTCGCGATCTCAAGAAGAAGCCCAGCACGATCTTTCTCGTGCTTCCCGCCTGGTACCTGAGTACCTGCGGCAAGTGGTTCCGTCACTACGCTACAAGAGCGTCCGTTGACATGAACTCAATGGCGAACGGCGAGACAGGGATTTCTGTGAGGCAACGTGCATGAAGCTCACGAAGAACCTGATCCGGCAATGCATCGGGCCAGATACGAGAATCAGCTGGCCGCTGCTGGGAGACGGATACCGCATCAAAACGACGACGGGCGGCACCGCGATTGTCACGGCGCGCGGATTCGAGAAGGTCCGGGGCGGGGCGGATTTGTACGAGGGCCTTGCGCGTCTCGGCGCGGCAATGGGCTGGAAAAGCCTCATGGCATCCGGGAACCTCGAACATATCGCACACGCAATGCTGGGCGGGCAACAGGCCGGGCTTGAAGTCGAGGCAGGAGAAACGAAAAAGTTTTTCGGCTTCATCAAGGAACCGCCGCCCGCGCTACCGCGCCCGTCCGGCGTGTTCGGCAGCCAGAGAATCGGCTGGACAGCCTCCGATTTAAGGGCGGCGCGGCTGCTGGGCTGGAAGTATGGCGAGGGTCTACGCGTCGGCTCGTGCTGGGATAGCGCGCAGCCTCTGCGGTATGCCGGTGAGGATGCGGAGAACAGCGTTGTGGGTTTTGGGCCGCCAGGCTCAGGCAAGGGAGTAGCCTTCCAATGCCCAATGATTCTTGAGACTGCGGGCGGGCCGGGTGTGCGCGGCAAGTCATCGTTTACGGTAGACCCGTCAGGACAGCTATTCGCCGTGTGTGCAGGCGAGCTGATCCGATGCGGCGTGCGCGTTCTTGCGGTAATGCCGTTCACGAAGGGTTTGCCCGCCGATGTCGTGAAGTTGGCGAAGCGCACGCGCTGCCTGAACCCGATGGACATACTCAACCCGCAAGATGAGGACTTCGACGGCGACCGCTCCGAAATCAGCCAGCTACTGTGGCCAGGCGACGACAACCCGGATAAGTTCTGGTCGCTCAGCGGGCGCAACCTGACGACGCTGCTGATTGGATGCGTGAAACTCTTCGGCCACCCGTCCGAACAAAACCTGACGGAGGTGTATCACAAGCTCGGTGACATCTTCAACTACGCCCGCGACATCATGCGGCGACCCGATCTCCCGCGCTCAATCGAGACACCGCTTAGAACGTGGTTCGCGCTTGGCGCAGAGTTGAACAAAACCCTGTTGAGCGTTCTCGAAACCGCGAAAGCCGAGCTTGCGTGGCTCGGGGATGAGTCAATTCAGACGGTGCTGCGCACGTCGTCGTTTTCGTGGGATGACCTTAAGAACAGCCAGCGACCAGTCGCTGTTTTCTGGTTGCTGCCGGTCAATAAATTGGAATCGCACAAGCGCTTCCTCACTTTGGGGACCGGTGCGGCGCTGATGGGCTTGGGCAAGAGCGAACGCGGGCGGAACCAGGTACTGGTGACGGTGGACGAGGCCGCGCTCGCCGGAAAACTGCCCCTCCTGCAACGCGGGTTTGCCGAAAGCCGCAAGAGGGGTTGCCAACTCTCCGTGTGGTACCAGAACATCCATCAGGCAGAAGCTTTGTTCGGCAAAGCATGGCTGAACATGTTGTCGGGATCGGATATCCATATCTATCTTCGCCCCCGCGATTTGGCGTCGGCTGAATTCATCAGCTCGCAGATTGGCAACCGTGGCGAGATTGTGCCGCATTTCTCGCATAGTCCGGGACCCGGTGGAAAGACGCAAGAGTCGGTCACGTTCAACGAACAAAACCGCCCTGTCATGTTTTCGCACGATGTGATGGCCTTACAGGACGGCGCGGCGATATGCATTGCGCCAGGCCGTTCGAAGAACGCGCTGCAAATCTGGGCCCGGCCTTGGTTCGACTGCCCCGACCTCAAGAACAAGGGAGGCATCGATCCTTACCATAAACACCGCTCGACGAAAGGAGGCCACAAGCCATGACCGAGGTGGAACAAAAAGAAGTAAAAGCCCTGATCGAAAGAACGGTGGCCGAATCGGCAAGGATAGTTGCCGAGTTGGAAGCAAAGGTTGCCGAGCAGCAAGCCCAGCTTGAACGGAAGAACAAAGCACTTGAAGGGTTCATCGCCGAGAACGAAGCGCTGAAGGAAGAGCTTGGCGACGGAAAACCGGCACGCACGCACGCGCTGCGTGAAACCGCCGCTGCCACGATTGAGCGGTGGAAGGCGCAGGCACAGAAGAGGTAACGCATATGGACGCTGACCTAAACGAAATTCTCAAAGAGGCGGCCAACGAGAACAACCGGCTCAAAGATCAAATCGAAGCCCTGGAAGACGAATTGGAGCAGGCACGCAATGGCGGCAAGCACAAAGCGGAACGGGCGGCTAGCGGCGCTCTCTGCGTTGGCTGTTACCACTGGCGGATGCTCTTCGCTGCGCTGGTGGGGCTGATGTGCGGCCTGGTGGTCTACGCAAGACTCCACAGACACCCAGAGATGCTGCAAAACATCTGCCTCGCCTTCACGAAACGCGAAAATGCGGAAGCCCCCGTGCTCTCGGTATTACTGCTGCTTACGGTGGCTGCGCCTGTCTTGGCGACCGTCGGCGAATGGAAATGGATGCAGTTCAAACACGGCGCTCCAGGTGTACTGCGAACCATCGCCAATGTGTGGGACGTGATCAGGGGGCGCGAATGAGCGGCGAGATTATCAAGCGACCGCGCGAAACGCACGAAGCCGCTATTGAGCGTTGGAGGCGCGCCGTTGAAGCTCGGAACGCTTCGCCAGTTGAGATCATCCGAGCTTACCGCCCTGCCCAGCCGGTCATTCAGGAAGCGCCTATCGCGCATCAACTCTTGCGGTTCTGCGCGCTCTTTGATCTTGCCTGGATCGCCAATTACCCCCGGCAACTGAACGGTGATTATGTTTACAACGGTAGCTTCTGGCTCGAAAAGCGGCATGAGCCGCATTACCGGCTGGAAGGCGCCTACACGCTGCCCCGAGGTTTCAAAGTGGGTAGCGAGCAATGCCCCTGCGGGGCACACACGCCGCTCGGGAAACTCGGCTGCGTCTGGTGTCCGCGTTGCACCTCGCGCGTCTGCTTCGGTCGCACAACCCCAAGCGGCTATTTTCAATGCCGCGAGTCGTGCGGCAATCACGGTCAGTTACAGGAGTACAGCGAAAGAGAATTTGCATTGAAGCTCCGGCTCGGTCGCTAGAGCAAAAGTCGAAAGGAAAGACAACACTATGCATCTCAGAATACGACACGCTTTATTGTTAGCGCTACTTCTCATGTGCAGCTGTGCGGCTCGGAGAAGGAATGTTAGCTGGTTCGAGGAAAGGAGTCCCCAACTCGGTATCCCAACCCCGGCACCAAGATCCGAGGTTAATCCAGCCCCACGACAACCAACCGAGAAGCTGCCCACGCCGAAAGCGCCGCTTGTGGTCGCGGTCGTGCCGGATGCGGAACCCACCCCTACAAGATTTCGGTCGGCGAGGGTGCGGAGGGCGAAACGCAAAAAGGCGCGGCGCAAGTCCGCGCGAGTCGCGCCCATTACGGTGGCGAGTGCAACGCCAGATGATCCCGGAAAGAAGGAACACGACGGCAGTTTGCCGCCAGTGGTTTACATGCCGTTCGGCGCTGCAGCGCTGTGGATGGCTGCGAGGGCCGCGGCGCACGCCGGAAGGAAAAGATAGCTATGTTGTACGGACGGCAAATTGGAATTTGGGATGACGAGGTCACAGGCGTCCCGAATTGCACAACGTCCGGCCAACCGATGAAATACCGCCCGGATGACTGGCGCACGGGTATCACGGCAATAGACGAAACCCACTGGTTGTACCACCTTTCAAAACGAAGCAGGGGGACGTGGTGGTGCGGAAACGGCTGCCTCTCTTGCCCCTGCTGCGGGGGCACGTTTCGCAAAGGCGAAACCTGCGACCGCTGGAGCTGCCGCTGCTGCACTCCGCAACCGGGGCAGAAGGTCATACGACTTAATGCAAACCGAAAGGGAGAGCCGTGCGGCGATTGTGGTTGCGCGGAAGGAAGCTGCAATTGTACGGTCGAGCGCTAATGCGAGCGTTTGCGCGAGAGGCAGAAAACCATGAGGATGATGAGCCGCAAAATCTATGCCGACCCCGATGCCGCAGGAATCGACTTCGAGCCGGGTGAATGGCGGATTGCCGAGCCGGGACACTACCTTACGCATTTGCCAACATCCACGGTTTTCTGTATCGGGTTGGACGAGGATGCATCGCGAGGGGAAACGGCACGGATATTCGACTTCTACGCGCGTGTCGTCCATGTTTGCCCCCGGAAGCACGCGCCCGACCAAGACACGCTGGTCAAGTTGGGCCGGGCGGCGATAGCGGTTTGCTTGATTGAGATCGGCGCATGGAAGCCCAAGATTGTGGAGGTGCCTGTCCGGCGCTGCCGGAGGCGTCACGGTCCGATGGTGAACTGAGAGAGATCGGTCGATGGGTTGTGTAACGCGGGCGGCAGGAAAGGAGGGTTGTCAATGGATTTGGAGCTGGAGAAATTCAAAACCGACATAGACTTCCGCGCTTACGCCGCGGGGCAAGACTACCAGCTGGACAGGAAAGAAAGCTGGGCTGGCTCAGCAGTTATGCGACACCCGAATAACGACAAGATCATCATCAAGCGGGATGCTGATGGACATTATGTGTACTTCTCGGTGCGCGACGATTCAGACAATGGAACAATCATAGATTTCGCCAAACGTCGTCTGGGCCTCTCTATGGGCGGGGTTCGGAAGGAGTTGCGGTCCTTCATGGGTGTGCCGTCCTCCGCGTTGCCCCCCTACCCTCCTCTCGCAAAGGTCGCGAAGGATCGTATCCGCGTCGAACGCGCCTATGCGCGAATGCAGACGGCGCTCGGCCACGCTTATCTTGAAGACGAACGCGCTATCCCCCGAGCGCTGCTCGAAAGCCGCCGCTTCGCTGGGCGGATACGGATCGATAGGCGCGGCAACGCCATCTTCCCCCATTTCGATGCGGACGGGCTTTCGGGCTATGAGATCAAGAACCATCAGTTCACCGGCTTCGCGACGGGCGGCACGAAGGCGATATGGGCGAGCCATGTCCGATCGGACGATAACCGGCTGGTCTTCTGTGAATCAGCCATCGACGCCTTGAGTCACGCCGCTTTGTACGCTGATTCACACGCTCGCTACGCATCCATTGGCGGCCGACCCAGCCCGATGCAGAAGGAACTGATCCGCGCCGCAGCGGCGGTCATGCCGACGGCGAGCACCATCATTGCGGCCATGGACGCCGACGCCAGTGGGCGCGAATTAGTGGAAGTCATCAGGGTAGCGGTAAGGCTTACGGGCCGTTCCGATCTACGGTTTGAAGTTCATGAGCCTGAGGGAGCAAAGGACTTTAATGACGTACTCCGTGGAAGACCAAGACTTTCTTTGGCCTACCGCCACGAGGAGCCGTCAGTCGCCTGATGATGCTCCCATGCGAGTTGAAAGCACCACTTTTCGAAAGGCCTGACCGCATTGGCGATGTTGTGCGGATGTGGAAGGGGGAGAAGCAGCGTGGCGGACCCTGGACGGCGAGGACCGTTCCGGGAAGGTAGTTTATGAGGGAAAGGCGGAAGTGACCGGGATCAAGAGGAGAAGGAGAGAAATGAAAACTTCGGCTCAAATAACACTTGGTGCAGTCGTTGGATTTGTTGCCGGGTACTTATGGCAGAGACAGGCCACAAAGGCTTGGGAGCGGGCGTGGTGGCATGATTACAACTTCTATCGGCAGGCAGGTCATAGCCGAAGTAGTCGCTGCGGGGCCCCTTGATTGCCTCGCGCAGGCTGAAAGGTGATTATGAAAAGACTGTTCGATTGTGTAGCTGTATTTTGGGTTGTCTGGCGGGTGCTGGATGAAGCGAAGATGTCGATTCAGGCGAAGCGTGACGGAGACAGATGGCGTGAGTCCTTTACGCCGCCCCAGGCGGGCCGCCTACACCCGTAAGAAGATTAAGGTTGGAACGGTTTGTATAACTGGTCGTGCAGCAACGCCTGTTGGTCGTATGGCCACTGGCGGAAATGGGTTGGGACAATGCTATTCCATATTCGTCCGCGGTTGCTGTGTCCGCTTAGAGATGTCCTCCTGATAGACCTGGAGATAGAGCCATTCGGGATCAGGCTGGTCGGCGGAAGGGATTTGGCAACGCGCCGCCCTTATCCAAACAAGTGGTATTCGGTTGCGTGCCGGAAGCTGGGACATAAGGCGATTAACGGAATTCTGATGGAGACCGGTGAACGGATTGACAGAATGTTGTATACGGCGCGTTGGGCGGTTGAAGCTGAAGTATGTGTAACTCATCGGGTCGATTACAGACTGCTGGATCAGGAGTTTGACGCGGCGAGCGACAGCATGATCCTATGGCGCGGCTGCTGCGAAGAGTTGGGTGGTTGGCCGAACCGAGTCCCGCCTTCGAAAGAGGCAGGTATTCCAATGGTGCGGGAGCCAGTCATGGAGGTCCTGGCGGAAAGTGTGGATTGTCGGAGGATCGTCGCGGACGTTATCGACAATGGACGAATAATCTGTCGGCATCAGATATTTGAGATGCCGACGATTGAGCGAGAGCGGATCATAAAGAGCCGCCTGGATGAACGAATGCCGTCATTGGATATGGCGTTTCGGCTGACATGATTATCTATGTCTGTGGATGGCACAGCTTTTGAATTGCTTACGATGGCGCAGGTTGCGAAGGCCCTGAAATGCTCGCGGGCGCATGTGTCCAACGTGGTGGCGGGACGGGTGCGCGGCTGCCCTGCTATTCCTTCAGTGTGCCTCGGTCGCCGGAAGCTGGTGCGCCGGGAAAGCCTCCTTCAATGGATCGAGCGCAACGAGCAAGTGAATGCTATGATTCGGGAGTCGCCAAAACGAGGCCGCAAGAGCGCATAGGAGAAGCGATATGCGTACACGGCACTCGACAGGAGGTGTCCGAAAACAGAGAGGCCGCTGGCTCGGGCTTTGGCACGAGGGCGGCAGGAAGAAGAGCAAGGTGATTGGCTTCGTTAAAGACATAACCAAAGGCGAAGCTCGGGAAGAGGTGGCTCGCATCGTGGCGGCGGAACGCGCTCAACGCGATGCGGACAGGGTCTGGAGATTTGGTGAGTTCGTCGAGCAGATCTACTTTCCGTTCTACAGCCGGAAATGGAAGATCTCGACGAGGGATAGCGTCGTGAACAGGATCAGGGTCCATCTGGTGGCGGAGTTCGGCGAGCGGGAGCTGCGAAGCTTTCGGCGTGACGAGCTGCAGGACCTCCTCGACCGGAAGGCGAAGGGCGGGCTGTCGTTCTCGGTGGTGGATCATTTGCGTTGGGACGTCAGGCAGATCTTCGCCATGGCCGTTGCGGAAGGGAAGATCGAGCGGAACCCGGCGTTGTTGTTGTTCACGCCGAAGGAAGCGGCGAAGCCGTTGCGCCGCGCCATGACGATGAAGGAGGTGCAAACCTGCTTCGGCGTACTCGGCCAAAGGGAACGCCTGATAGCGAAGCTCGCGTCCTGGCCGGCATGCGTCCGGGAGAAATCTTCGGGCTGACCTGGTGCCGCATGACGGAGACCTACGCGGATATCCGGCAGCGGGTCTACCGCGGGCTGGTGGACACGCCGAAGACCAGTCAGTCGTTCCGCAAGGCTGCCCTGTCCGAAGGGCTGTTGGCCGAGGTGGAAGGCTGGCGGCGTCTCTCGGTGGATACGGGGGACGGCGCGTGGGTGTTTCCCTCGGAACGGCTGACCACGCCGCTTTCGAAGGACAACTGCTGGCGCCGGTCGATGTTCCCCAGACTGAACAAGGCGGGGCTGGGTTGGGCGAACTTTCTGGTCATGCGCCGTACCCATGCAACGCTCATGAACGCCATGGGCGTGCAAGGCAAGCTGGTCGCCGACCAGCTCGGGCACAGCCTCGATGTCAACCAGAACGTCTACACGCAATCGCCGGTCGAAAGCAGGCTCGACATGGTGAACAAGCTCGAACAAAGCCTGCTGGTGATGTAAAGGGCCTTAACGGTGTTCAAACGGTGTTCAGAATGAAGGCTGGGTTTGCAAGTCGTTCAAAAGATGGAGCGGGAGACCGGATTCGAACCGGCGACGTCCAGCTTGGGAAAACGCCCATAGATTGTAAACGAAGGACTTAGACGTCTACGGGCGTTCGATACTGGCTAAGAAAAGCCCCGTAGTTCAGAGCTTTTGTCCAATACCGTCATCGGACGGAGTGACGATGGAGTGACACTGCAAACAACCGTTGCCGCGCCCGACATTGAGCGTGATTCTATGCCTGTTTGATCGGGGCCGCCGCTTCGTTTTCAGCGGCTTATGCCCTGTCACTCTGATGTCACTCCACTAAGCCGAGCAGTGTCCGTCTTTTTCGTTCTTAGCCCGTGCAGCTACCTTCGTATGGCCACCTTCTCAAAATTCATCAGACCCGAGGAGGCCCGGCGCGGTCAGATCACTGACCGTGACTTGAACATTCTCGAAGCGATTCTCCGATACCGGTTCTGCCCCGCATCGCAACTCGTGCGCCTCGTGGGCGGCAACGAGGATGTCACGCATCGGCGGTTACGCCGGCTGTGGGAGTCTCAGCTCGTCAATCGCTGGGCCTTCCCCGGTATCAGGAGTCACAGCGAGTTTCACTACTACCTTGATCGCTCCGCTCCTGTCGAGTTGCTCGCACAGCACCGCGGGCTTGAGCCCCACCCGCAGATGCTTGAAGAGCTGCGCAACAACCGCGAAAAGGACTACGCCAACGCGGCCGTCCGGGGCCAGCATATGCAACTCGGCTTTCTCCAGCACAGCCTGATGATCTCAAGGATGCACTTCTGCGTTGAGCTGGCCTGCCGCAACTCGGGCGGCAAGGTGCAGCTTGCGGCATGGTCCCAAGGTGGCCCTTTAGCTGGCCGCAAGGTGGAAGTCCCGGACGTGCGTCCAAGCCGCCGGGGCAATGACTACCTGTGGGGCGAAACCGGCGAGTCCGTGCGTCTGCCGGTGGAACCTGACGCTCTCCTCAGCTTGCGTTTCCCTGAACGACCTCCAGAACAGCAGCTGGCGCATTTTCTCTACGAAGCCGACCGCGGCACCATGAACAGCACCGACATGCTCAGGAAGCTGCGGGGCTACTACCACCTCATCAAGAGGCAGCAAGGCCACAAGGAAGCGTTCGGCCTGCACCCGGTCAGAGCCGTCCTCATCGAGACCACGAACGAGGCGCGAGGACGCCGTCTGATGCAATTGGTCAATCATCCACTCGTCTGCGGCGCCGGGAAACGCGCGGGTCTTTTCTGGTTTACGGTCTCTCCCCTACTTACCGACCCTCTCGAAAAGGCCGAGTCCACTCGGCCACTTCCGCGCTACCTTGAGCTGTCGCAGGTTGTGTTCGACCGCATCTGGGCGATGCCAGATTTCACGCTTCACTCGCTGATCGACGCGGAAAACTCTCCCTTGGCGCCGCCTCATACTCAGCTCGGATTGAGAGTATAATTCTCGTAGCCACGTCCTATGCGAAAGGGAGATACGGCAGAATGAAAACCCGTAGGCTTTCGATTGGGCCTCTACAGATCTATTTTGATAAAGATGGAGTCGCGCAATGCTCGCCGGGCCACATGCAGCGTGCAGCGGTTGAATCAGAGCTACAAGAATATAGAGAGTTTATCGACCGCTGGCTCGATGCGTCCGAAGAAGCCCGCCCCAAGAAGGTCAGCTCTGAGGAGCAGCGATTTCGTGACTCTCTCGGAAGAGTAGTAAGAGGGCTACGATCAGTTTTCCACGACGCCGAAGCCCTCCGGTCGATCACAAGAGCCGTTGGTCCAGCAATAGCCCAGAGGAACTTCCCAACGCTCGTTGCTGTTCAGATCGAAAGCAGCATACAAGATGTCGTTTCAACAATCTGACCAAGACGGGGAGAAGACATGCGTTGGGAGTACTTGATCGTGCGGCGTATCGGTTTCACTGGCACGCGCCATATCAGTTGGAGCGTGGACGACAGGCCCGATGACAAAACACTCGATGAGAGCACTGAATCTGCCATTCTCAACAAGTTCGGGAAAGATGGCTGGGAATTAGTGACAGCTCAGCATGTCCAGATTCAACCTCCGGATGATCTCGACGAGACTGACACTTTTCCGAATGGGGTCACAACCTATTACCTCAAGAGGTCACTCGCGTGAATGGGGATGAGAAGCGCTACTAATCCCCCACCGCCTCCTGCCTGCAGCGAACACAACAACAGGAAACCCAGTCCGCTTCCTTGCTCACGGGTCTGGCATTGTAGCGGCACCCCAAGCCTGTCAAGCCCCTGCTATCAAAGCGGAGCTTTGCTGTTTCTTTATCCTTCCCCCGTCCGGCCGCACTCCGGGTGAACATAAATCACCCAAAGCCCTGAAATGGAATTGGAAGCCGACCGGCTGTGAGAGGCGCGGGCGGCCCCGCCGCTTGACGCCAGAGCGCAGTGAGCAAGGCAAGCTGCCCGCTGCCAAAGAATTCAGGCGTGCCGAAAGGGACAAATATATGTCCGAACAAAAATCAAAGAGCTTCATGCAGGAGCTCGATGCGTGGACCGACGAAAACGTCATCGCGCCGCTGCATCAAGCCATCGTTGATGGCGACGGCAAGAAGTGCGACGCCGTCTGCCAGGCCATTAAGGGTGGCATCCGGCAGAGAGTGCTGGACAGCTACCACAATGGCCAGCAAGCCGGGCCGAAGAAGGCTTATGGGAAACGCGTCTGAGGCGGTTTTGACCGCGCGGGGCAGGGAGTCACTCTCTGCCCCTTTTTTCATGTTCGGACGGGCTGCAGGCAGGAGGGCGGCTCCCACCCACCCCCGATGTCTGGGAAGACATCGGTTAAAGGAGTGCAGATCCGTGGAACGGGTAAGGCAAAAGTGGAATTGGGGGCCGAGCCTTTTACTTGCCCTTCTGACCAAAGCAAGAGGCGGAAATCAGAAGGTGAACATCGCTCCCTGTTGGCATTCCAACAAGCAAAGCGCGTGGTTACGTCCCGCGACGCCTCACGACCCCCGTGGCGCGTTAGCGTACGCCGTAGAACGGCGAAACCACAGGATATCACGACTGCCCCCCCCCGAGTATGCAATGGAAAAGACAGCAATGGAAAAGCCAGTGGCACCACATTGGTACCACTGGCTGTATCCTTGCTCTGCAACCGGGGGACGTTAGGATAGCAGGGCTCTTATTTCCGCTACCGAAAGCGTATCCGGCTGTTTGCCTTCCGCGACACTGACCTTGACCCAGAGTTTGCGCCCGAGCCGCAGCAGGCACTCATCAGTCCCCTTCTGGCCCGCAGAGTCGCCGTCGAGCAGGATCACGACGCCGGTGAAATGCTGGCAGAGCAGAGCCTCCTGCAAGTCTGACAGCGAACTGCCCATCATGGCCACACACGGATAGCCTGCCTCGTGCACGCGGATGCAGTCGAAGAAACCTTCGACCAGCACCACAGTGGCGACCTTCTGTCCGTCCCTCTCAAGGGACCGGTGCAGGTTATAAAGCACGGACGCCTTATGAAAGCCCGCCGGCAGCTTGTACTTGGGCTCTTCGTCATCCACGGACCGACCCGCGTAGGCGATCAGTTCGCCCCCTTCATTGTGAATCGGAATGACGATCCGGCCGTGCATGGTGCCACGGCCCGGAAAGAAACCCAGGCCAAACTGCTCAGTAGTCTCCTTGCTGATTCCGCGACTCTGCAGATACGGATGAGCTGGATCGATGCCTTTGAGGCGGAAGGTCAACGGTTTGTTGTCCGTCGGCCTCTCCCCTATCGCCGCCGGCACCGCCTCTGATTTTGGAGCGCCGCCGGGTTGGGTACCGGCCGCCGCCGGTGGCGAAACTGCGAACCAGTCCTGAAGCTTGACCGCCGCCTCACGAATGGAGCACCGTTCCAACGCCGCCACCAGATCGAGTACGTTGCCGCGGGCCTTGCAGGAGAAACACTGAAACGCGTTCTTGGTTAGACTGACATGGAACGTGCTCTGCCCTTCGCCCTTGTGGATCGGACAACGGCCGCGCAGCTCATCGCCATTCTTTCGTAGCCAGTCGATGTGGTACTGATCGAGAACCATCTGCACGCTCACTCGCTGCTTGATGGTTTTGAAATCCACCCAGTTGTTTTCCATCAAAACCTCCTTGTGGTGTGGAGGTAGTATAGGGAGATTTCCCGGATCGAACAAATTGTCAATGATATAATTATATGACCCAGCCCCCGGAGACTTCCCTATCGCTAACTGTCGCTCTTCGGCAGAGGGCGGACGACAGGTAAAACCACTGAGCACGTGGCTATTGCGATAGGAAGCTGATTGCCAGCTTTCCCTCTGCTACGCTTTCGGCCACGAGGTCATCGTGGGGCTGGCCAGACTTCCCGAGCCGAGCCAAGCTCGGGTGCTATGAGGGAATGCCGGCCAGCGAGTTGTCCACACTCCACAGGACTCGAGTTTTCTGCTACAGTGCAGAGGCCAACATTTTGCAATCCCCCATGACCGAGAAACCCACACAAAAACACTTCGCCGTCCACCGCGCCATAGGCCGCTACGAGGTCGAAGGCAGGGTAACCTGTATCCCCGCTCCTCGTCCCGGTATGGAAACAGAGTTCGTCCGCCGGACGATTGACGAGCATGTGGAAAATGTGGTGAAAGATCGGATGCTCAAGGAGCTGTTTTTTCGCCAGTAGTACTGTGGTGCTGGTCACCCGTCTGGTTCTCTCCCCTCTCCCGCAAGGTCCCAGTTTGAAGCCGGTGCTGATGATACGTTTTGCTGGTGCTAGTCATACGTTCCACTGGTGCTGGTGACACGTTCTGCTGGTGCTGAAGATACGTCGCGCTGGTGCTAATGAAACGTTGACGCTGGTGCTGGTCATACGTTAGCGAACACGAATAGGCCCGCAAACAGGCCAGTTCCGTGAACTCGGAAGCGGAGCGATTGGGCGGAATACATTTCTAAATACATTCTTGAATACCCACACACAGCAGGGGAGTGCGTGATGGGCAATCATTAACTTCAACAATCGTGACTCAGGATGTTAGAGACAACTCCATAGCCGCCAGCCAGACCGAGACTGACAAGCCCGGCGTAGTCAACACCGCACGACCAGTGGCGCGCGCGCGCGCGATCGAAAAAATCCGCTCTGAACTGAACATCGAGAAGTGGCCCGCAATCTGGCAGCCGGCAAAGTCCAAGAATAAACCCAGCGTCCGCGTCATGGAGCGGGAAGTCACAACGACCGGCGGCAACCGAATGGTCTCGCGCGTGGAAGTCGGCTACACCCAGTTAGGGACGCTGACCACGGAAGAGCAGAAGATGCTTTACGTGCTCATCAGGCTCTGGGAGGAGAGCGGCAAGCCCGACACGCAGGTGTTTTTTTCCAGCCGCGGACTCGCGCGTATGCTGAAGAAAAAAGGATGGGGCACCAACGTTATTCAGGCCGTCACCAAGTCGCTGCGAAAGCTGCGGACCATTCCGATTGAGTGGATCAACTCGTACTACGACCAGACCAAGCAGGGAGCGGTCATGGTTGACCGGCGGCCGTTCACGCTGCTGGGAGAGCTGCGGGTGGTCGAGCGCAGGCAGGACGGAGCGGTCAACAGTTCGCTCGGCTATTTCAAATTTGACGACCACGTCCTTACCAATCTGCAGCTGAACTACACCAAGCCAGTCTGTATCGAAGAGTTCTTCAAACTCAGGAGCGAGATTGCGCAGCTGATCTACTCCCACATCGATCTCATGCTGTTTGACAAGAGCCGCTACGAACGCCGCAGCCGGGAACTGTTTGACGATCTGGGCCTGAGGAACGCCGAGTACAACCATATGTACGAGCGCAAGCGCGCCATCGAAAAGGCGCTGAAGGAACTCGTGGGTATTCGGCTCAGCAGCGGCGTACTCAGGAGCGCGGACATCGAGAAGACCAACGACGGCAAGGACTACAAGGTTTGGTTCTCAAAGACCGCCGCTCCGCGCATCGAGGGAGCGGTAGCGGAGAAGCTGCCCGAGGTCGCCCCGCCCGGCGTGGTCGTCAATCACTACGCCAAAGACAAGGACGCCCTGACCGTTCAGGCCGAGGAACTGGTCTGCGAGTTCTACAAGCTATTTCATGGCGTGCAGACGCACTACCCGCAATCCAGAGAGACGGCGCAGGCGTTAAGTCTCATCACCCAACACGGCGCTCAGAAAGCCCGCCACATCGTGGAGTATTCCCACGCGGCCGCCGCAGCCTCCAACTACACCCCGCAAACGTTTGGGGGCATCCTGCAGTACGCCTCTCGTGCGAGCACTGACTTTGACCGACTCAAGACCCGGCCAACGACCACGCCGCCGCGACCGGCACCGCGTCCCCGCGAGCCGCAGGAACAACGCCCACGCGGCGAAAGCCGCGTTGCGGTCCTGACCGCCGAACAGTACAAGCGGCGTTTTGAGGCCGCCAAAGCCGAATTGCTCCGGCAACGCCCGCACATGGCCGCCATCATCCACCGGCAGCCAGAGAGCAAACTGGGACAAGCTGCCGTTAGAGCCTTCCTGATCCAGCAGCTTGAGCAGGAGCCCATGGATTTGCTCGTCATCGACGCCAGCACCGGCCTCAGTAACCGGCTCTGACGCAAAACCTAAGGCTATGCCGGCCCGAGACGGCGAAGACGAAGTTTGCTTCATCCGCAGCCGCTTCGCTGCTTCTGTGGCCAGTTTTTCGTTTATGGCAGGGCTTGCTATCGCCGCCCATGCCCCGTTTCCATCGCAACCGGCGCGACCGGCCGGGCCGACCGGAGCGCCAGGTCGAACTCCCGAACTGCCTGTGAATACCGGAGTCCTATCGAACACCGTATCGTTAGAGGGATTACATCGACGGTCGCCGTCAGTCATGGCGCGCAGCGGTAGAATACGGTACATGAGCATTCCCATCAACGACCCGCCGCCAACGTTGGCTGACGTCAACAGAAGCATCTGGTACTCGCAGCTGGACCGCCAACGCGCAGCCGTGGTGATCGAGCGACCGACCGGGAGCTTTACGCCGAGGGCGTCGTATTTCGATGGGAGCGTCAGCGAAGCCCGACAAGGCCCGCCCCGAGCGACCTTCCGTGATGCCGCAGTTGATGCGTTGCGCATCGCAGGAGAGCAGGGCGCATTCGTTGAACCGAGGCGGTGGCCGCGCTATTTCCGCGGCTAAGCATCGAGCGCCGCGAAGTACGCCTCCGTCGGATTGCCGACTCTGCCCGTCTATGATCTGATCTTCCGGCGCACAATAAGCATTACCGCGACCACCGGTCCGGACAGACGCCGGCGCACATCGCGGCGTATCCGGACCTGCTATGCTTCCGGTCATATGAGACTCCTTCTCCTTCTAGGGTCCTGCCTTGTGCTGCTCGGGTCCTCGAACCCACCGACGAAGAAGCCATTTCAAGGCGCTGCATCGAATGGCGACTTATTCGTATGGAGCCGGCCGAAGTCCGTAATTCCGATCAATCTTCCGATCACGCAGTCCACGACCTGTCGCTTCAAGAAAGGGCTCGCCGTCAGCTTCATGAAGATCACCCCGTTCAAAGGACCGGTGGTTCCTGAGCGAATGTACTACTCCGCGTCCGACGAGGATGAGGCCGACACGGTCGCGTTCGTCGACCTCGATACGGATTCTCCGAAAGTCCGCTCGAACGGCGGCCAAGCATCGCTCAAGGTGATCTATCGGGACGAGGACATGCTCACGCTAGTGCACACTGCCGAAGAGCCTCAAACCGTCGAGACCTACACGATCTTCCCTAATAAAGGGGTTGTCATCCTCAGCCAGCAGAAAAACGAAGCGTTGATAGGGCCTTTTGGAGTTATGGAAATGGGCTACTGCGATTAGATCGCGGCCGAGCGAGGCCCCGGTTGCGACCCCGAGAGGAGATCCCTCACCGGTTCCACTTTGGCGAAAGATCATCGGCGGCTGAATCTCTGTGAAACACGCCACGAGCGTTTCACAGCCCTAAAGGTGCTCCCCAAAAGGGGACCGACCCCGCCCGCAAGCGGTCGATTGACTGGTAGATCTAGCAATCTACCACTGGCTAGGGCTATCGCCCTTATAAATCACTAGTTCCCGCCGCCTGCGTACCGCAGGCTACCCCGCTTCCACCCCCGTGCTCACCGCAACGGGGGCTTCGCTCGGCCTCTGGCTATCGCCCGAGCCCGCCGCCGCTATCGCGTCGGACGCTGCGGGGTCTCCAGCCCTATCGGGCTTCCGACCCTGCAAGCGGGGTAGCCTGCGCTTCGCTACGGCGGCGGGAATTAGCTCGGAACCAAACTAAAACAGCCGCCCACATGGCGGCTGCAAACAAACTGGCTGCCTGCTCGTCATGGCGCGGCCTGATTTGTTGTGTCCGGACTGGCTGCAACCCGAAGGACAAGGTACCGTTCCGAAGGCGATTGCCTCAGATCGGACAGTCCGGCCGACCTGAAGGATACCAAATCAGCACGCCTCCCGGCCGTACCGCGCCAATTTGACAGAGCGGCTACAGCCGCTAGACTACCCACGGGTATCGTTCCGAAACCCACAATCCAAAATCCAAACTTGGAGGAACATCACAGTGCCTGAATCCACACTTCTGGCCTCAACAGAGAAGTTGAATCGCCAGCAACTTGTGCTTGTGCCCACCCCGCCGGGCACCGCCACCCACCGGCCGGTGCCCCATGCCGAGCTGGTCGGGGCCCTCATTGAGACATTGGGTTTTCGCCACATCGGTGTGGTCCATGACGAATACGCCGTCTCGAAAGACGGCATGAAAATGTTCGGCGTGCTCGATCTCGACACCGGCATGGACGGCTGCCGGTTTTCCATCGGCGTTCGCAACGCTCACGACAAGAGTATGCGGCTGGCCATGACAGTCGGCTACCGCGTATTCGTCTGCGAGAACATGGCCTTTTCGGGCGACTTTGAGCCCGTGCTGGCCAAGCACTCGAAAAACTTTTCGCTCGTCAACGCCCTGTCCATCGGCGTCGACCAAATGCAGCGAAACTTCGGCGGCATGCGCAAGCAGCTGGACGTCTGGAGAGAATCGCAGCTCGCCGACGTGACGGCGAAGCTGATCATCTATCGTGCGTTCATTGAGTCGGACCTTGAGGTACCGAAGCGCATGGCGAGACCGGTCCATGACCTCTACTTCCGGCCCCGGCACGAGGAATTCCAGCCGCGCACGCTCTGGAGCCTGTCCAACGCCTTCACGTCGGCGTTCAAGGAGCTTGAACCCATTCCGCAGTTCAAGGCAACCGCGAAGCTGGCCGGATTCCTAGAAGCGGCGCGGCAGTAGACTGCCGCCGCAGACCACTTAGCGACCGAAAAGCTCGGTCGCGACTCGATCCACACGGGTCGAGTTTTTCTTTGCAGCCTCCCGTCTCAGGCCGCGCGGCTCGCCTGCCTTGACGAATTCCGTCCGTCTGCTACGCTGCCCTTACTGAACGACATCCGCCACAGGCTGTGCCGCTTTCATCAGCGGAACGCCGCGCCACCTCTGGCGGCCGAGCCCAAACCACCCACCTATGACCAACACCCGGACCTTCAAAGCCCAAAGCTTCTATATCGCCTACGCGCCGGACAACGGCCTCTGGGCGGCCGGTCGCTGCTTTGAGGAGGCTGTCAACAGCCTCTCTGACCAGCTCCGCTCAAGCGGCTGCGCTGCCGAGAAGGGGACCGACCACGAAAAGCAGCCACCGGCCGTGACTGCAAGCCCGCCGGGGCTTGGCGGTGTGGATTAGCGCAGCCGGCCGCCCGGCAGCAAGAACAAGCCGAAAACAGCGGCTAGGCCCTGATTTTCGGGTCGAGCCTTCACAGCGTGGCTGGGAGGTGCTATCCTTCCAGTGCGAACATTAACGATCACGAAGTATGGAGATTCAATTCACAACTCGGGTGTTCAAAGAGGGACGGACCTTCGTAGCGCACGCGCTTGATTTGGATGTCTCCTCCTGCGGGGGCAGCGAAGCCAAAGCCGTGAAGAACCTCAAGGAAGCCGTGCGCCTGTTTCTGGAAGAAGCAGAGCGGATGGGCACACTGGAGCAGATCCTCCAAGAGGCCGGCTACAGCAGGAGCAAGTACAAATTCGCGCCGAAGTTCGTCAGCATCCAGCGCATGTCTCTCCCGCTTCCGCTGACGCATGCCAAAACTTAGCCCCGTCTCTTATAAACGGCTGGCGGCCGTCTTCGAGGCTGAGGGTTTTGTCTGTGTCCGCACCGAGGGCGACCACATGGTTTTCACCAAACCCGGCGTTACTCGGCCGGTGGTGATCCCCAAGTACGCGTCCGTTCCCGTCTTCATCATCAAGAACAATCTCCGGACCGCCGGGATCTCCCGCGACCGCTATTTTGAACTGCTTAGCCGCGAAGGTTGAGCAGTTCTTCGTCCTTATGCCCAACCCCACAACTCGTCACTACACCTGCCACCTCTGTCACCGTCACTGCGCGTCCCGCCGCTCACTCAAGGAGCACTACGACTTAGAGCACAGGCCGCCGCGTCCTTGCCGAAACTGCGGCAAACAGCTTCGGGAGAACGAATACCACCGGTGCTGAAGCCGGATAATCAATTCTGACACGGGCAGAAGCAGAAAACCGCTATCCGTCCCCAAATCCCTAGGGAAACTGCCACTCTGCCAACCCGGTGCAGTACTCTTGCATTGTTTTTTATAATGGGTCTCATACTTATGCACCTCGAGATTGATCCAGAGATGTCGGCTTACGGTTTCTTTCAGGTTGCCTTTGCTAGCCTCGATACTCGCTTGTCGTGGTCTGTGGTGGAGTTACTCCGCTGCAAAAACACGGCACTCGCCTTCGAAGTCGTGCGGAGAATGAGTTTTAGCCACAGGCTTCAGATACTTCAGAAGGCGGTTAAGGCGGTCAAGGAGGTCGGTGGCGACTCACCACTCCCCCCCGAAGCGGAGGAACTGGGAAAGGCTTGCAACCTCGCCAGCGACCTATCGCAATGGCGTAACCGCAGGATTCATGGCAAGGTGAAATTCCTAGAGAACCACCCAGTGTTAGTAGATGAGACAGGCACACCTCTACGGATCACTGTTCAGACCTGCGAGGAAAAGATACGAGACGCAATTCATGCTGCCGTGAACATGGAGGCATCTATACCACACTTGGTCGCCCGCGACATGGATCTCCTCGACCTGATGGATGAATCTTCGGGGGAGACGTCATAGAACGCGCCGGAAGAACTCAGGCGTCGCGTCATTGCTTACATTCCGAGCAGTTGAAAGGGCACGCTGCGCGAATCGATTCGGCAGCTTGAGGACCGAACCAAGTCTTCTAAATCGTAAAACAGTGGGCGAAGGCAGGCAGTCTACTCACCCATGCCGCCATAACCGAGCAGGCAAGACGATGGCGCGCCCCTCGCCGAAGCTGAGCGCCGCGACTTCTGGGAGATCAGCGAAGGCAATCAGGCATTTGTCAGGCGCGTGTTTGACAATGGTGACGGACGCTGAGTAACTCGCCGCTCCTCTTAGTTGCTCTTCGGCTTGTCCAAGATCCCCAGAATCTCGTATGTCTCCGACTGCATTTTCCTCCCATCTAGGCTCACGGGCCAGATCAACTTTGCATTTTCACCCTTGAACTCAGCCTGTATATCGTCCACCAGTGGTATGCGGCAACTACGGCGTCTCGGTGTTTCGGGATTCCCACCAACGCCAGAGGCACCAGCGGCGATTCGCCCCATGACCGGGATTTTGCTCTCGCAGTTGACGACTGCCACCCGACCATCTGGCAACTGAAGCGAAAACGTTGCGCCCCTCACGTGATAAGACACGTCTTGGGCAGGTGTGCTTGATCCGGTCGTTTGGGCTGACCCGCTGCAATTGGTGTTACTGGCAGTGCCAGAACAGTCTAGATCGATGGTCGAATTCGACTTCAGATGTCCAGGCACGACATAGGTGTATTCCGTCTCGCTGTTCTGTCGGTTGATTATCTTCACGGCAAGTTTCTGTGCTGAGACCGGAGCGGCGAACACCAGAACCAGCCCAACGGCGACAATTGTCCACTTCATGGCAACCTCCACGTGGCGATCATTATATCCCATTGCCCCCGGTCGCTCCGCTTCAAGCCTCACAAAGGGTAAGTTTCGGGACGACCTGCTGAGCCCTCTAAGCGGGGCTTTGCACAGTCCCGTTTCGGCGTCCCATGATGCCGGGCATGAAATACGGCTATTTCCACGCCAGCACCGAGGATCAAGACCCGGACCTCCAGACGAAGGCGTTACGCCATGCTGGGTGTACGAAGGTCTCTCCAGTCGAGGTGTATCTGGCAAGCCGATTGTCTCAATCAACGGGATCACTTCCTGTGGGAAACGGTTTTGACGGACCCGCAATTTCGCCGTATGCTTAACGTATCATAAAGGACGTTATTTGCCATTAAAACACCCCTCCGATGAACCCCACCGCCAGCCCTACCAACGGGCTCGTTCTGTCTGGCCGAGACCTGTCTTCTTCTCTTCGTAGCCAGTTGCCCGAAATCCTCAGCCGCGCCGGCAAAGCGGCTGTGTTTGCGGCCGACGAGTTTTTCTATGGCCGGATTCGCAACGAGCACACTCGTGCCGCGTACTTGATCGCGGTGCGGCGGTTTCTGAAGTGGGCCGAAGCCCGCCAGCTCGAACTGGTGCGCATCACGCCCAAGGACGTAGGGCTCTACATCGACGGGCTACGAAAAGAGAATACCTCGGTGGCCACCCGCAAGCAGCACCTTGCGGCGGTCCGGCACTTCTTTGATGGTCTGGTGACCCGTCACGCTATTCTGCTGAACCCCGCTCTGTCGGTGCGCGGCGAGCGCTACACGGTCGTCGAGGGAAAGACGCCGGAGATAACCGTCCAGCACGCCCGCGCTTTGCTGGCCTCCATTGACACCTCGAAACTCGTTGGCCTCCGTGATCGCGCCATCATCGCCATTTTGATCTACACTGCGTCGCGGGCCGGCGCCGTGGCCAAGCTGCGCCGCGGCAGTTTCTACAATGCCGGCGAGCAGTGGATGCTGCACTTCGATGAGAAAGGCGGGAAGTCCCGTGAGATCCCGGTCCGCCACGACCTCGAACAGATTCTCTTCGAGTACCTTGACGCGGCCGAACTCCGGAACGCCCCGAAGGACACTCCCCTATTCCTGACTGCCTATCGCAGGACCGGCAAGCTGACGGCGCACGGGATGTACGTGGTGGACGTCTGCCGGATGGTGAAGCGCAGGCTGAGGGACGCGTCCCTTCCTTCGCTCCTGTCCCCCCATTCTTTCCGGGTGACCACGATCACGGACCTGTTGGAGCAAGGCGTGCCTCTTGAAGACGTGCAGCGTCTGGCCGGCCACGCCGATCCGCGAACCACGCGGCTCTACGACCGGCGGCAGAAGAAGATAACGCGGAACATTGTTGAGCGGATTTCGATTTGAACATGTCCGACGGTTCGTCTTGGTTGAAGATATAATTGGCAAAAGAAGAGCGCCAGACTTGAGATTGTCTGGCGCTGAGTGTGTCGGACCCATGGTGGGTCAGACGGGTGGCAAGCCTGCAAGGGCACGCTGCCGATTGAGTTCTTCCCGGTATCCGGGGTATTCTGTTTCCAGCTGTTCAGCCTGCTTCCTTCGGAAGGCAGACCAGAAAGCTCGTGATTCGGTGAAGCAGTCGAGCATGGTCTCGTCGGCGATTCGGCCGGCATTGAGGATGATGTTGTCCGCGGCCGAGACTTCCGGCTGCGTCCGAGCAGACTGGTGGCGGGTGACAAAACTCATGGGTTCCTCCTGTTTGGCTGTTCTGAGAGAGTCACCACTTGCGACTGGCCGTCGCAGCGTGATGAGTCTCCTTCACGGCCTAACAAAGGGAGGAAAGAGCTATTAATTTGTTGTTATTATAACATAATGAGAGTGTAGTGTCAATGTCAGAAGACAAATGGCTTTTTCGGTTGCGCGAATGGCATCAAAAAGATTATCCGAATGAGGAGGTGGACTTCTGGCGCGTCTACAAACCTTGGCTCGCGCTTTCATTTTCGGCGTTCGTCGTCGGTGAGCTGTCGCACCTGCCCGAACTCTGCGAACGTCGCTTTGATTGGCTCGTCCTTGGCCAGATGATCCCCATGAACCCGGCCGCCTCGGGGCGTCCGAGCAAAATTGAACGCTTGCATCAACTCTTTAAAACGTCCCCGTCAAAGCATGTCCTATTTGAAACGCGTGAAGTGCATCGCCTTCTCTCAAGTCTTCCTCTTGGCGCTGAGTTCATTGATCGGGCGAGATTTCACTCGGCTCAGCGCCTTCAGGCGCTGCCCAACCCCTCGCCGCCGAAATCTTTTGGCGGCAAGCTAAACTCGCAAAACACGGAATTCAGACTGGCGTTGGGCGACGGAGAATACATCGTAATCGCCCAGAACAGCCGTGACGCTTGGGATGAGGAGTCTTGGACGGCGCTGGGTTTCGGATCGGCCACCTACGGGCTGCCTTTTAAGTTTCAATTCGACGTTCCAATGCCCAGTGCGGACGGACGAACGGAGAAAGACAAAACAAACCAGTCTGGTATGGTGGTGGCGTCAGATGAGCCAAACCCGGTAGTCGAAATCCTCAAAACTCAGCAAGGGTGTCCAATGTCGTTAAACATGCTCGTTCCAAATCGGTGGGATGAAGGCGCCATTACCCGCCAGCTCTCACAATTGCGCGCTGAGCGGCCCGGCTTGATTCCGCACTTTATCGAATCCATCACGGAGAGGTTCGTCGTTCGACAGGATGACCAAACCGCTCAGGCCCGGATTCGGTTCCTGACCTCGCAAATCCAGCAGCTCAAGCTGGCCAAGGAGTTTCAGCAGACCGTCGATGACCTGCAACTGCTGACTCTCGAAAAAGCCAAACGCATCAAGAGCATCGAACTCGAAACAGAGGAGCTCGACATCAAAAAGCGCGTTCTGAGCCAGAAGGAAAGACTGGAGGCTTTGCGCGAGCAAAAAAAGATGGAACTGGAAATAGCGCAACTGGAGCAGCAGATCGAGGAGTTGAAGAATCCGGCGCAACCCGAGGCGCGCCCGACTCCCGAACAATTGCGCGCCCGGCGCCATGCTGCTTCCGAAGAGCGACTGCAGCTTCTCAAAGGACTCAAACGCGAAGCTCTGAAGATATCCGACGAGGACGAGCGCATCCAGAAGGTCAACGCCATCGACGATGAGGTCGAGCGCGAGATGGAAGAGTGGAGGAAGAGCCTCTAATGCTTCGTCCACTGGTGATGGGCTACGACGCGCTAAGGCGGCCAATCCGGCTTGATTCCGACGACCGCCGCACCCATATGCACGTCATTGGCTCCTCCGGCAGTGGCAAGAGCAAGTTCCTAGAATGGATGATGCGGGGCGATCTGCGCAACCGGCAGGGCTTCTGCTTGATCGACCCCCACGGCACGCTGTATAACGACGTGGCGGGGTGGTGCGCGCATCGGGTGCTGGACCGCGAGATTGTCATGCTGAACCTCTCGCGACCCGACTACGTCATTGGCTTCAATCCCTTCCGGCAGGCCACCGATGCCAGCGTGTCCGTTCAAGTGGACCGGCGCATCGTGGCGACCATGCACGCGTGGGGCGTGGATAACTCCGACCAGACGCCCACGCTGGAACGCATCCTGCGGCTGATCTACACGGTCATGATCGAGCACAATCTTGGCCTGCCGCAGATTCAGTACCTCATCGACTTCAACGCGCAGGCCATTCGCGGCCGTCTGGTCGAACGGTTACGCTCTGCCCTTGTAGCCAGCGAGTGGCGGGAGCTGCAGCAGCTCAAAGCCAAGGAATGGCGCGAGGAGACCCTTTCAGCCAAGAACCGCCTGTTTCGTTTTCTTACCGCCCCGGCGTTGATGCGTTTTATGGGCTTGCCGGAACACTCGATAAACCTACAGGGGATCATGGATGAGGGCAAGGTGTTGTTGGTCAACCTTGCTCCCAGCGATGAGCTCTCCGAGGAAAACGCCCGCGTGTTCGGCGCTCTCTTGGTCAACGAGTTTTTCGAATGCGCCAGACGCCGCCAGAAGGATCCTTTCGGCCGAGATCCCAAACCGTACTTCCTCTACATGGACGAATTCCAGTCCTTCGTCAGCCTCGATGTGGCCGACATGCTCGATCAGGTGCGCAAGTTCGGCCTGTTCACCATCCTTGCCCACCAGCGGTTCGGCCACCTCGATGACAACCTGACCGACGCTGTGCTGACCAACTGCCGCATCAAGGCCGTGTTCGGCGGCCTGCCCGCGCAGAGCGCCAAAATGATGGCCGAGGAATTATTCATCCGCAAGCTCGATCCGAAAAAGATTAAAGCCTCCATCTACCAGACCAAGTTCTGGCCGCAGGAGGAACGTCGGCAAGTCCGCACCACTGGCACCAGCCATAGCAGCAGTTCGGGCTGGAGTGAGAATTCGTCCTCTGGTTCCTCCACCGGCAGTAGTAGCGGTCTGTTCTACGGGCCAACGGAATGGTTTGCAGTGCCGGAGCAGACCGGCACTTCGCGCGCAAGCAGTTCCGAGTCCAGCCGCTCTGAAAGCCACGGCTCCTCGGGTTCGGACACTTACGGCGAGAGCGAATCCGTGGCCGACATTCCGGTGTTCGTCCCTGTCCCCTTTCAGGAACTCTCAAGCGTTGCCTACTACACCGTGGAGGAGCAGCTGCTCGAATTGACCGCGGCGCTCAAGGAGCAGTTTCCGCGCCACTGTTTCATCAAGATTCATAGCGACGAGACCCAGCCCATGCTGGTGCCCAAGGTCGAGGCGTTTTACACCGCGCCCAAGAACATCCAGTCGTGGCGGCAGAAGGCTCTGCAGAGATTCGGAGCCCTGCCAGCGGCCGAAGTCGATCTCTTGCTCGAACAGCAGGAAGCTGCTTTACTGAAAACAGTCCCTCCTGCCCGTATCGAACCACCGCCAGAGAGCCAACTCGTCGCTGCGGATGACGCGCCTGCTTCCCCTGTGACCGAGCCTGCCTCTCCTGTGATCTGGAACCGCACCAGCCCACAGACACAGGCGACAGCGGCCACCACAGCGGCATCCCGCCGCAAGCGCGGTCCGAAGCCTGATCTGGCCAACCATGCCAAGGTTGCGGCCATCATCAACTCCTACGGCGAGACGTGGACGGCCGAGGACAACCTGCTGGAAGTCTGCGAGGCGCTGGATGAGCAGCACGTGCCGGTCCCCAAAACGTGGGCTCTGCGACGCGACGGCCATGCCCACTCATGGCGGCGCGGTTATCAGCACTACCCGCAGCTCGTCATCAAAGCCATCAGGGACCGCTGCAAGGCCACCCGACTCCCGGCCCCGGACGAAAACGCCCGCCAACTCCCGCTGATCCAGTAAAACTCCCGCCAAGACGGTGGCAAGTCAAGACACTTGACGAAGTTCTTTTTCCCTAGCCAGTTGCAGTCTGTTTCCACTCCCTCGTGGCAGCGGAAGTTTGGCGGGAATTTGTTCCGCCGTATCCTTGCTGGCATGGAAGAACAACAACTTGAGATCGCACCCGAGATTCTGACTACGCGGGAAGCGGCCCAGCTGCTCAGGTGCAGCAAGGCGCACCTCTGCAATCTGCTCAACGGAACCGTGGGCCGTCTCCCCCGCCTCCCCTGTCTCCGGCTTGGACGCCGCAAGCTCGTCCGCCGGGAGACCCTCCTGCACTGGATGCGGCAGATCGAAGGCGGCGACCGGCACAGGTGGTAATCTCGTGGTCAGCCAGTATCCAACGCCCCAGACGCATGAAGGAGACAACATGCGACGAAGGCGATATCAGAAGGGTAGTTTACAGAAACGGAAACACAGAGGGACTCGGGTTTGGGTGGCGCTGTGGTGGGAGAACGGCCGCCGACGTTATCGCACGCTGGGGCTCTGTTGCAGGATGAGTCAGGGCGAAGCGCGGGTGCTGCTTGACGCCATTATGCGTCCGCTCAACGAGGCAGCCCAGCAGGAACGGCAGGAGGCACCCAGCTACACGCTGGGTGAGTTCGTGACGTCGAAGTACCTGCCGTTTTGTGCGCGCAAGTGGAAGGAGTCAACCGCGCAGACAACAAAGCAGCGGATTGGACACAACATCGTGCGAGACCTCGGTACAGTCAAGCTGGGCGACATCGGGCGCGAACAGCTGCAGGACTTTCTGGAGCAGAAGGCGGCTTCCGGGCTCTCTGCCAGCGTGGTCTCTCATCTTCGCTGGGATTTGCGAGCCATCTTTCAGCTCGCCGTGGAGGACGGAACCGTTGATCGCAACCCTGCAACCTCTCTCGTGACGCCAGCCAAAGCGGCCCGAGCCGCAACGCCGGCAATGAACCGGCAGGAGGTCGTGCGGCTTCTATCGGTGCTCGATCTCCGGGAACGCCTGATTTCGAGACTCGCCGTATTTGCGGGCATGAGACCCGGCGAGATCTTCGGTCTGAAGTGGAAGCATGTGGGCGAGCAGGGCGCAGTCATCGAGCAGCGGATCTATCGCGGCAAGGTCGATACACCGAAGACACGCAGGTCGGTGCGCACGGCCGCTTTCACGCCAGTGATCGCCGCCGAGATTCAGGAGTGGCGCTCTCTTTGCCCGAGTACGGAGAGTGAGGCGTGGGTGTTTCCTTCCGAGCGTCTGACCACGCCGCTCATCCGTGACAATTGGTGGCGCCGTGACATGGAGCCACGGTTGAAAACGGTGGGTCTGGAGTGGGCCACGTTTCAGGTGATGAGGAGAACGTACGCCAGCCTTTCCCGGAAGGCCGGCATCGATCCGAAGGTTGTAGCCGACCAGCTCGGCCATGGCCTTGGGGTCAGTCTGGATGTCTATACGAAGTCCGATCTTGAGCAGCGGTCAGATGCCGTCAGGAAGCTTGAAGATGAAGTTCTGGCTGCTTAATGGAGTGATCGGAGTGACAGATTTTGTGGGCGCTTGTAAGTTGTTGATTCTGGAGCGGGAGACCGGATTCGAACCGGCGACGTCCAGCTTGGGAAGATGGCATTCATGGATTTGAGGTCGCGTTTTGGGGTGGGCGAGAGCGATGGAGGTGCACATGTCGAAGACATTGGAGGAGTTACGTCAGTCGTCGTTTCACCAGGAGCTCGGACGAAAAATGTGCGCGGCATGCGTGGCTCAACAACAAGGGGTCACGCTGAGTACTGCGCTTAAGAAAGTTCCCGATCATGTTGGTGACCTATGGTTGATTGTCGCGGATTTCGCAGAGCGAACAGTTAACGAGGCCATCGAATCGCAATTCGCCAGCCTCGACGTTCCAACGGCGTCTGAATTGGTGATGTGAGTATGGATGGAACCAGGCTTCTCACCGTAGAGGAGGTCTCGAACTGGCTGGCAGTCTCGCAGTCCTGGGTGCGCGACCACGCAACTGGACGGCGGCGTCCAATCTTGCCGTGCATCAAGCTAGGCAAGTCGCTCCGCTTTGATGAGAAAAGGATCGCGGAATGGGTCGCCTCTTTGAGTCGATCTGGAGGGTAGAATGATTGAATCTCCGGAGAGTATCGACCTCAGGAGGATGGGGGCACACCTGTCGCGCCAGCGCTATCAACGCGGAAGCCTGAAGTCATTCGTGCCGGCCGCCAAGGGAAAACCGAAACGGCCATTGCCTCGCGGAACCTATTGGGCAAGGTGGTATCGCTATGTCAGGCAGGCTGACGGACACGAGAAACGCAGTCCTCGGGAGAAGATCATCACGAAAGAGCTCGCCGGCAGCTTACGAATTGGAACCGACTATGCCGGGCCCCTCACAAAGTCTGATGCGCAACGCGTGCTTGATCTGCTGATCGCACGAGATGCAGGTACATATACACCACCGGACACCGCTGCGACCTTCGCGCAGATCGCCCGAGAATATCTTACCGTCGCGGAACCGGGCTGGGGTCCTCACACTGTGCGAACCTCGAAAGGCCTTATCGAGTCCGTGCTGATCGGTGGAAGGCTTGGAAACCGTCCAGTGGTTGAATTGACCGAGATCGAGCTGCAGCAATTTTTGAACGAACACGTTTCCGCGGGCGCGAGTCGATCCAAACTATCGAAGATGCTGCTTTACATGCGCAACATTTTCGATCATGCCGTCATGAAAAAGATCGTCGCGGCGAACCCTGCTCGCAATCCCGGCTATCGCCTGAAAGCGAAGTCGCGAAAGCAGGTCTCCGAGCGCTACTTGAGCCTGGACGAGTGTCGGCGGCTTCTGTCGGCGGTCTCCGGAGGCGATCACCTCGCCATTCGGGTTTTGATCCAGCTCGGTCTGCGCTCCGAGGAGCTTTTCGCCCTACGTCGTGACGACCTGCTCGGGGACGTACTGCGGATCGATGAAGCCATCGTGGAAGGAACTCCGGCGCCGGTGAAAACGGATGCTTCGGATGCAAGTGTCTACATTCCACCGGATCTTCAAGCCGAGATGCAGGGCTGGCTTGAATGGCTCGACCCCGATCCTCGTACATGGCTCTTCCCTGCTGCCATGGGTGGGCCATGGTCGGCGCAGAACTACCTGAATCGCGTGTTGAAGCCAGCTGCTGTGCGCGCCGGAGTCGGGGTCTTCAAAAGGCAGTCGGGAAAAGGCGACGCAGTACAATCGACCGATGTGAACTTTCAGGTATTGCGCCGGACCTGTGCGACGCTCTTCGGCGCGAAGGCGAAGGACCCGCGTGACACGCAGGCACAACTCCGGCACGCTGATCCGACGGTCACCTTGCGACATTATCAAAAGTCGGTCCCGTCAAGTGTGCGTGCGGCGGCCGTCGCGCTGGAAGAAGAGTTGATCGGGAGTTCACTCAATCGTTCTGAACAGGTTCTGAACAGGTCAGCTTTTGACGATGCGCTGAAAGTTCTTGAAAACTATGGAGCCACCCGCCGGGATCGAACCGGCGACCTGCTGATTACGAATCAGCCGCTCTACCAACTGAGCTAGGGTGGCACTCTGTTGAATCTACTTCACTTAACGTCCGATACGCCTTTGGGCCTTTGCCCATTCCTTGCCCACGGCCTTCTCCAATTTCTGCATCGCTGCCTTGGTTTCGGTGCGATCCACGACGATGTAATGCGTCTCCGTCGTCGATACATCGGCGTAGCGCAAGATCTCCTGAATCACTTTCGGCGACACGCCGAGGCGATAGAGATTTGTGCCGAGGCCCCGGCGAAAACTATGCCAGCCTTTCCACGCCTCCCCGATGACCGGGGCGATGGCGCGGCGGGCCAGATTGTCGAGATGCAGGGGAGCACCCCGCCGCTCTCCGGCAAAGATAAACCCGTCACCAGTATAACGCTTGCGGTGCTCATCCAAGGCTCGGCGCAAGATTGGAATGACAGGAACCGGATTCTCGCCGCTCTCTTCCGTTTTCGTCGGACCAACGTGCGTGCGCCAGACGGAGCGCGCTACGCGCAACTCGGTCCCGGTGTAATCCTCCCAGCGCAAGCCTCTGATCTCGGAGAGACGCAAGCCGGCAAATGCCGCGACCATGACGACTGTCCGCGCAGGCTCCGGCAGCTTCGTCACCATGTTTTGAATATCTTCGAGCGCGTAAGCGTGGCGGGTCGGCTTATAACGTCTTCCCTCGACCTTGACACCCTGGACGGGATTGGTCCCCCGTATCGCGTCCTCCTGCTTCGCGTAAGTGAAGACGCTCGATAGCAGAGCCTTCACGCGCAAGAGCGACTGGTGGGAGAGATGTGGCATCTCGTCGGCGACTTTGTCGAAATAGTGCTGGCCGTCTTTGGTGTGAAAATCGCGGAGGCGGATGTTGCCGAGGCGATCGCGCACCAAGCTGCGGAAGAGATCGCGATAGCTGCGCATCGTGCTGGGGCGTAGTTTCTTCGCGCGGCTGGGCAAATAGCGCTGTTCGACGAACTCGGCGAGCGTCAGCGATCCTTCGGGCTGCGCGTCGCCGCTGTTGACCGGCGAGAGAATCTGCGCAACGAGAGGCGCGACATCTTTTTTCGAGCGGTAGTCGTCGGAGTAGCGGGCGAGCTTCTGGCAGATGCGGCGTCTAACCGGTGTGCCGTCCTTGATTTCGTCTTGGTAGTACCTGACGTACCAGCTTCCGTTTCGGCGGAAGATTTGGCCTTGTTGCATCGGTTTTCTGGTCCGCCCCTGCTGTGAGCCATGTTATCACGGCGTTCGAGTCGAATCGAATCATGACGGCTGAGGTCCGGGCATAGCAATTCGGTTGCGGCAAGACCGGGGGGTCTTTGTGTCGCAGGATTCGGGAATGTTGGGCCGGACGGTGACGTTCTTCGGATGTGAGGATGCCCATTCTTCAAACACATGGGGATTTCGCGCCAGCGATTTCTGACGCGCGTGCTCCGACGCCGCATCGAGCCATTCTCCAAGTGCCCGACGATCCTCTCGGAGACGGCGGCTTCCCCAGAAGTTCCTCCGAGTACGAGTCGTAAATCAGGGACGCGCTACGGAGGCTGGCGTCATACCCTCGGCGACCCCAGGTCGTATGGCGAACGCTCGGTGTCGCAATTGCGCAGAGAGTCGGTGCGTGCCACGCGGATAGTATACTAATCCTTCGGAGACGCCGCATTACGGGAAATGGAGCACAACGTCCAGGAGCAGTATTGATGCGAATTGCACACGTATTTTACAGGGAGGAGGAGAACCAGAAACTGGCCCACATCTTCCAACTCGAACGCCCCGACTGGGCATTAACCTCGATACCGGAAGCGCGGGTCGGCTCGCTTCTCGCGATAGTTGATCTGTTGAAAACTAACTACGACGCCATCCTCTTGCGCATGTCGCTGCCGTTCGGACTCGCTGTCAAAATGGCGGAACTGTCCCGACGCAAGAGAGGGAATACCCCTCGCATAATCTTGTATAGCCACACCCAGGCCGATTCGTCTGCAATCACAATGCTCTTCGACGGGCATATTCATCCAGATCGCGATTACCCCAATGTCTGCGATCTAATCGATCAATACATTGTGAGCGAGCGAATTCACCTCGAGGACTGGGAGATTGAGGAAGCCATGCTCAAAATCATCAACTCCTCTGAATCAATAAAGGCCATGCTAACACACGTTCTCCGTCGACGCCACCAGTCTGGACACTTCACAATGGCTGACTATAATTATGCAGTGGACAGGTCGATCCCCGACGACCTTAACCAGTCAGTAACCGCGTATGATATCTTCATCAGCCATTCGACTAAAGATAGTAAGCTGGCCTTAGAGATATGTGCGCTCCTCAAGGCACGCGGACTGTCTCCTTTTATAGCTGAACACAGCATCGAGGTTGGCGCAGGCTGGCAAGATTCCATAAGGGATGCCCTGCGGACATCACGCGAACTACTGCTCATAATAACTCCAAATTCAGTGAGTAGTCCTTGGATCATTGCGGAGGTCGGCGCTGGGTGGGCCCTCGGCAAGACAACCAACATTTGCTCATTCTTCGTCGACCCCGCTCAGATGATGGATCTGGTCAAGGCAACACAAGTGCGGCAGATCGTGACGCAGGCCGATAAGGACGCCCTTGCGATCGAGCTTGCGAGCCATCTAAGGACCGGAGGATCTACCACGACGTAGCCGCAGCCACGCCCAAGATTCTGCAATGCCCCCAGCGACGGAGGAGGCAGGATACGAGCGCCGGGCGGTTCAGGCCGGATGACATCCGACTCGGAAACAGGCCGGAGAGTGCCGAAGTCGATTACTGTTGAAAACAGCCCATCCGTCCAACAGCCCCCAGATCCTGAGATGCGCCGCTCACGGCGGTTGACCACGACATTGACGAAATGTCGCTACCCAAACCGGGCAGTGCCTATTATCGCGCCGATTACGACATCATCAATTCGCGCCGGGGATCTGCCTTTGGCGTCCGGATCGATGTTCGGTGCCGTCTTTGAAGCCGCGCGCATACGCTTGTTCGGCTTCGCGGCCGTGAGGCAGCAGCATTTCGATAGCCCGCCAAACCTTCTCGGCGGCGGCGCGCTGACCCGCGCCCTTGAGAGAACCGGCAACCGCCGCCGCTTTTCGCGCCGCTGCCGCAATGCCCTCCTTGCGGCCTTCGCTTGCCCTTTCGTCGGCATAAGCGGCGATCCTTTGTTCCAGACGGTCGGCCGTCCCTCGGTCGATCATGCCGGAATCGAGGAGAAACGTGGCGATCTCGTGGGGGGAGAGAGGCGGTACGGTCATGGTTACCTCCGCGTCGGTTAGAACGGATTTGGGGCTTTGGCTTTACGCGGCCGCCTGGAGCGGTGGAACCTGGGTTGCGTGATCTCGCGCGCGATCAAACGCCAGAGCGTCTTCAATTTCGACGGCAGGTTGGAGGCCGTCAAGAGCCAGCCAACCTGCCGGAAGAGAGACAGGACTCCCTGCTTCAGGGTCCGGTATCTGCGGGGGTGTGGTTTCGTGCGCCCTGGCTGTCCCGCGACGCCAGGGCGGCCTATCGTTCCCGGTCGCGCTTGCGCTGAAGTTCGCGCTCTTTCTCCTGCTGGGTTTGGCGCTGCGGGTCTCTCTCCGCTTCCCGCTCCTGCGCCTTGGCTGCGTCGTCCACCTTCTTGATGATTTCGTCGTAGCGGTTGGGCCCGCCAGTCCCCGGCCGCCGCACGCCCGCCGGCTGCGGCTCGCTGCGCTCGCGCTCGCGCTCTGGTTCCGGAGCGCGCCCCTGTCGCAATTCTCGAAGCTGCTGACGCAAATCCTGGGACTGGATGCGGTAGTCGGTTGCGCGCTTGCGAAATTTAACGGCCTCGTCGCTGTCGCGACGACCGGTAATGACAACGGATTGCTGTGCGATCCGCTCGCTGGTCATGAAGATGTATTCGGCGCCCTCGATCCGCTTGCGGAGATCGAGCGCCTGGCGCTCTATAGGGTCGGTGGTTCTGGCGATCTGCTGGTCCAGGGCTTCGCGATCCTTGCGGAAGGCGGCGTATTCCGCCATCGCCGCTTTGGCAAGAGAGGCGTAGGGGTTGCCGAAATCGTAGTGCTGGCCGAGGGCTTGGGCATAGCGCTCGCCCGCATCGCGGATCGGGCCTTCCTTGGCTCGGGCTTCGAGCCGTGCCTGCCGTTCGCTTTCCTCTCTGCGGCGGTCGTCGGAGGCGATTTTCTCCAGCGCGGCGCGGTGAGCGTCAAACCGGGCTTGCTCCTCCTTCCGGGCATCGAGGCGCAGTTGCGCCTGACGCATTTGTTCGGCTTGCGCCTCCAGCCGGTCGGCATGTTGTCTTGCGAGGTCGTCGACGCGCTTGTTTTCGGCGTCGCGAAGCTGCTGGTGGCGGTTGTCTTCGTCCTGTTTGGCTTGTGCCTGCCGTTGCGTTTCCTGTTGCTGGGCGGCCTCGATCCTCTTGTTCTCGTCGGCGGCGGCTTGTTGCTGGCGGGCCTGTTCGTCGTTCTGGGCTTGCTTTTGGCGCGCCGCTTCCTGTTCCGCAGCGAGCTTCTGCGCTTCGGAAAAATCATCAGGCATAGAAACCGCCTTGCCGCCGGCGGAAACCGGCGGCGGGGAATTCTCAGGATAAGGCGGCTGGCCTTGCGGTTGCAATGGTTGCGCGGGGGCCGGCGGCTCCGGTTCCGGGGGTTCCGGGGTCGGCGGCCAGCGCCCTTCGGCCTTGTTCCAGAAGGCATCCGCGGCGCGCACGGTCTTCTGGATCTGCTTCATCCGTTCGGGCGCTGGCTGCCGCTTGCGGGATAGGCGGCGGCGCGGCGCTGAGGCGGGAAGCTCCGGCGGTTTGGCTGGCGGCTCCGGTTCGGGCGGACGCTCCGGCGCGGGGGCCTGCGGGCGTTCGGCCTTCTGGTAGGCGGCATTCACCGCGCGTACGGTCTTCTGGATTTGCTCCATCCGTTCGGCCGCCAGCTGCCGCTTGAGTTCGGCCAGGAGTTTCTCGGACTCGGCGAGTTCGCTCTTGAGGAGGGCCATGTTGTCGTTTGCCGCCGTAATGTCCCGGTTCTTCTGGACGCGGTCGGAGGGAACGCCGCGCTGCTCCATCTCCCTGGCGGCGGGGCCGATATGGGTGGTCGGCTCGCGGTCGATGCCCTGATCCGAAAGGCTGCGGTGATCGATGCGCTCCGCGAAGCCCTCGCGCTCCAAAATGCGGTTGGCATGGGCGGCCCACGCTTCCCGCCAGTACTGAAGTTCCTGTTTGCCGTTCCAGTTCCGCGCCTTCGGGCCGAAGCCGGGACCGGCAAGCTCACGGGTGGTTAACAGGATATGAACGTGGACATTGCGGATATCGCCTTTGCGGCCGGGCGCGTGGATGGCGATGTCGGCGATCATGCCGCGGCTGACGAATACCGCCCGGACAAAATCGCGAACCAGTTCGAGGTTCCGGTCGAAGGTCAGCTCGTGCGGAAGCGCGATGTCGATGGAGCGGGCGAGCTGGCTGTCTTTGCGCTTTTCGACTTTCTCGACCGCGTTCCAGAGTTGCCCGCGGTCGCGCATCCAGTAGGGCGTGTTGGCCGCCGTGAGTATCTCGGTATGCAGGACGCCGCGGCGGCGGGTGTAGTCGAAGGTCTTGCCGAGACGCTCGTCCTCAAGGAGGATGCCGGCTCGGTAGGCCGCAGCCGCGACGGCGCTCTGGCCTTTGCTCCGGCAGACGAGGGTGGCGGCGAAATGGTACTGCGCCATAGGCTCACCAGGCCGTGAGCGAGCGGCGGAACCGCTCGTCCCGGCAAGCCGGGGAAACGCTGGCCGTGGGTGCCGGGGCGCGGAAGCCCCGGCGCGGGAGGTCTCGGAGGGGCAAGGCCCTTCCGAGTCCAGGTCCAGGGCGGGAAGGCCCTGGCGCGCATCCAATCCGCGCAGGGTTGGGCCGGGTCAAGGGGGCACGTCCCTTGTCGTGGGTTGAGGGGGCGCGAAAGCCCCCCACGGAGTCCAGAGGCGGAGCCTTTGGCGCACACGTTGCCACCGGCAACGTATAAGTGCCCACTTCGCCTAGCTCGTGACCCCAATTCCGCGGCATTGTCGGTCGCCTCCAGCCTCTCCGGCACCGGCCTATTTCGAATATCATACCCGAGCAGTGTTGCTATTAGGCAAACGGCAAACATTCCGGGGTACTATTTCCGGAAAGCTAACCCAAGGGGGAGGCGCTGATGAGCGAGGAGCGAAGAACACTGCATGACCGGATCGCCGAGCTGCTCAAACGCCACGAGCAATCCAGAGCCGAGCTCGCGGACCTCAAGGCCCGCGCGAGGGAGCAGGACCGCAAGCTCGACGTGCGGCGCAAGATCATCCTGGGGGCCGCGGTTCAGGCCCACGCCAAACTGAACGCCCGCTTTCGCGAGGAGCTGCGAAGGGCCGTGCTGGCGGCCGTCACCCGTCCGCACGACAAAGCCGTGCTGCCGGAGTTCTTTGCGGAGGGCGCGCCGGCAGACGCGCCTGATTCGGTGTCTCCGCACTCGCTGCGCTCGCGCAACCGGGCGCTCCCGCCGAAGCTGCCTGGGGAGCGTCCCTCGGGCGCGGCTCCGCCAATAGCCGCCAACCCTCGGCAGGACGGGGCCGTGCCGCCGGAGGCTTTGCCCGAATCTCCGGCAGCGCCCGCGTCTCCGACGCGCCCGCCGAATGGGAAGCCGCTCACGTCCGGCGCGGCCCCGGCGTAAAGAAAACAACGACTGCGCGGCTTTTCGGGACCGCGCCAACGCTTTGCGCCCTTTTCGCAGCGCTCATAGCTGAAATTTGGGACGCGCGCCTGTACCCAAATGGGCATTCGCAAACGTTAATAACAAAACGGGGGGCATATATGCCGCATGGCCGCAAGACAACCGAGGAGTTGATCGCAGAAGAGGAAAAAAAGGCCGGGCAGGTCAAAGCCAGAATGGCCGAACTCAAGGCAAGGCAGCGGGTCGAGGACCGCAAGAGAGACAATCACCGCAAGATCGTGGTCGGAGCCGCCGCGATGGCCCACATCAGGATCGACCCGCTGTTCCGCAAGCAACTGCGCGACGCCTTGAACAAGGCCGTGACCGATCCCAAACACAGGGCCGTCATCCCGGATCTGCTCGACGAGAAGGCTTTTCTGCAAGCCATGCGGGCAGCGGCCAAGAAGGCCGCTGCTGAAGCCAGGGAGGCGGCTGACGCCGCGGGGGCCAAGAAGGCCGCCGCTGAAGCCAAAGAAGCGGCTGATGCCGTGGGGGCGCAGCAGGCGGCCGGGGGGAGCAACGAAGGGGCGGCGGCGCAGCTAGGCAAAGGCGGGCCGCAGGGCCAAGTGCCGCCTCCGGTCTAAAACGGTTCGCCGCCCCGGCGGCGCGCAACTTTAGCGTGCCGGGATGCGTCGCGTTGGTTTTCGTTTTTGATTTATGTCCGGGCAAATTGTCGCGCCAATACCGGGTGGGTCGGTCAGACCGCGGCGGATCATCCCGCCGCTGCCGCCGGGCATTCCGATCCTGCCGGGGCAGGTGCGCAAGCGGCGGAGGCGAGTGCCGGTGGGCCTCATCATACTGCTCGTATTGGCGGGGTTGGGCGGGCTGGCGTGGTTCAGCGCCTGGTATTCGGACTATGACAGAAACCGGATCGACCCCCAGGTGACGCAGGCGATGCTCTCCCACGCGCCGAAGGGAACCCGCTTTCCGGTGACGGTCTGGGGCGGCCTCCGCATCCTCGAGATCGGAAACGCCAACGTCCAGTATCGCGGGCTAAGCCCGACGACCTGCGTCCAGGTCAAAGTGCTCGACCCGACAACCGGAGCCGAGGATCCCAGTGTCCGCTACCCGGGCCTCACCTGCATCGAGGGGCTCGCCTACCGGATTCGCTGAAAACGCCCGGTTGCCCGAGCGCTGGCGAGGGCAGCGGAGACGAAGAACGCAGAGAGAAGGAATGGGCGCAGAGGGAATCTAGCCCTACCTTCGCAGTCCTGAACGACAAAAGAGCATCGTGCGGTGACCCAGCGCCGTAAAGTAAGGTGCGGCGCTTCCTTTCTGGACGGAATCGTGCTACATGAAAGATATGCATGTATTCGA
>Ga0326727_10001644_pt1 | contig 81304 bp, 76 predicted proteins | sample MB2enrmetagenome_FD_207643 | JGI IMG/M metagenome (GOLD analysis project Ga0326727, IMG submission 207643) | Lab enriched peat soil microbial communities from McLean, Ithaca, NY, United States - MB29MY | ecosystem: Environmental > Terrestrial > Soil > Wetlands > Peat | place: USA: New York... | reverse complement strand
CCGTCCCAGCAGCGGGCGGACCGTCATGCTGGCCATCGACCACGGATACTTCCAGGGTCCCACCACGGGGCTGGAGCGGGTCGACGTCAATATTCTTCCGTTGCTTCCTTACACGAATGCCTTAATGTTGACCCGTGGCATCCTGCGCTCCATCGTGCCCTCGTCATTCACTTCCGGGGTGGTGCTGAGGGCCAGCGGCGGCCCCAGCATCCTCAAAGAGCTCTCCAACGAGCAGCTCGCCGTGGATATTGAAGACGCCGCGCGTCTCAATGTGTCAGCGCTGGCCGTGCAGGTTTATATCGGTGGCGACTTTGAAACCCAGACGGTCAATAACATGACTCGGCTGGTGGACGCCGGCTTGCGCTACGGCATTCCCATCCTGGGAGTAACGGCGGTGGGCAAGGCGATGGTACGAGACGCCAAGTACTTTCGCTTGGCCTGCCGTATTTGCGCTGAACTAGGCGTTCAGTTCGTAAAGACCTATTACGTTGCCGAGGGCTTCGACACCGTGACGGCTTCCTGCCCCGTGCCCATCGTAATGGCGGGCGGGAAGAAGCTGCCGGAACTTGATGCGCTGACCATGGCCTATCGCGCCGTCAGCGAGGGAGCGGCGGGCGTGGACATGGGTCGTAACATTTTCCAGGCGGAGGCGCCCACGGCCATGATCCAGGCAGTCGGGAAAGTGGTCCACGAGCTGATGAAGCCCGCGCAGGCGTTTGATCTTTACGAGACATTGCGGCACGAAAGGAACGAGGTGTTGGCAAAGTAGGGGCGACCGCCGCTCGCCAAAGGGCCAGGCGCCTTTTGGCCCTACCGCGGGCCGGGCTGCTCTGCGTCCTCTGTGTCTCTCGAGCAATAACACGGAGCGCACAGAGCATCTCAGTGGACTCTGTGTTGAGGCTGATCGGGCCACGGAGGACACGGAGGCAATGTTGACACGAGAAGAAGTTCTCGTGGCGCAATGAAGAACTGACTCGTTTCGGAGAATTCATGACTGCTTCGACTGCTTTCGACATCCTGCGCGAATCGTCGCCCGTAGTGAGCGTCGGCATTTTGACGGCTGACCTCCTATCGTTAGGTTCGGAGTTAGGCCTGCTTGAACGATGCGGGGCTAAAACGGTTCACGTGGACGTCATGGACGGCTGCTTCTGTCCCATGATGACAGTGGGCCCGCCGCTGATTAAAGCTCTCAAGACCCCCCTACTGAAGGACGTCCACTTGATGATCGAGGAGCCGCTCAGTAAGGTGGCAGACTACGCTGCGGCGGGGGCGGACATCCTTACGATTCATCCCGAGGCTTGCTCTCACATTCACCGGGTTCTTCAGCAAATGCGGCTGATGAAGAACGCCCATGACCCCGAAAGAGGTATCGTGCGTGGCGTGGGCCTGAATCCAGGCACGCCCCTTGAGGTCCTCGAACCTCTGCTCGATGAATTGGAGTTAATTCTGATTCTGGCCGTCAACCCGGGCTGGGGTGGGCAGAAGTTCATCGCTTCCACTCGAGGGCGAGTTGAGAAAGCAAAACGGATGATCGCCGCTTCTGGCCGTGAAATACTGCTGGGTGTGGATGGAGGGATAACACGAGATAACATCGCCGACGTGGCCGCCCTGGGCGTGGATTTGATCGTGACCGGAAGTGCTGTCTTTGATGGCAAAGCAGCGGAGGCCAACGCGAAGTTCATGCTCGAGGCGGTGAAGGGGCAGGCAGTAGGCAGTAGGCAGTAGGCAGTGGGCAGTGGGCAGTGGGCAGTAGGCCGGCCAGCGCGGGTCAGGTGAGGGATCACTTGTCAGGCACAAAGATGAAGAACCAATGGTCCGATGAAGACGCCAGTTTGTTCAGTGCTTTGTACGCTGAAAAATGGGGCGAGGATTTAGCCTTGCGAACGTATACCAGCCGCCTGCTGGGCGCGGAGGAAAACCTGGTGCTGCACGGCGGAGGCAACACCTCCGTCAAGGGGTTTGCCACGAACGTTCTGGGCGAGCAGGTCCCGGCCATTTATGTCAAAGCCTCGGGCTGCGACCTGGCCAACATCGAACCTGCGGAGCATTCGGGAGTTGACCTCGCGTTTCTCAAGAGACTTCGCGTCCTCGAGGACCTTTCCGACTCGGCGATGGCGGACGAGTTCCGCGCTCATCTTTTCAATCCTCACGCCGCAACGCCTTCGATTGAAACCCTTGTGCACGCTTTTCTACCCCACAAGTTCATCGACCACACTCATGCGGACGCGGTGCTGGCGCTGACGAATCAGGCCGAAGCGGCCATGCAGGTTCGTGAAGCTCTGGGCGAGGATGTAATCGTATTGGACTATGTAAAGCCCGGCTTCAAGCTTGCCAAGGCTGCGGCTGCCGCCTACGATTCCCGTCCGGGCTCATGGGCCATGGTGTGGATGCGGCATGGGCTTGTCACCTGGGGCGCGACCGCGCGCGAGTCCTATGAGGCCACCATCGAAGTGGTAAGCCGGGCCGAGCGGCACCTGGCGCAGCATGCCAGCAGGCCACTGGCCGTGCAGGTTTCGACGCCGCCATCGCTGTCTGAACGGCGGCTGGCCGCCGTCGCGCCGGTGGTCCGCGGCTTGCTCGCGGAGCCGAGCGGAAATGCCGATCGGCCCTACCGCCGCGTTATCCTACAGTCTTTGACCGATCGCGCCACGCTGAATTTCGTCGATTCGGACCGCGGCAAGCAGATTGCCCTCTCCCCTCCTCTCACTTCTGATCACCTGATTCGCACCAAGGCTGTGCCCCTTTGGGTTGATGACCCGGCCTACGAAGAGCCGGCGCGGCTGCGGCAGCAGCTTACGACTGCTCTGGAAGAGTATAAAGCTGCCTACAAGGCCTACATCGAGAGGAACTCGGCGTGCTTGCCCGAAGGTCTGGGTACGTTTGATCCTCTGCCTCGCGTGCTGCTGCTGCCTGGCTTAGGTGTGCTCTGTGCGGGCCGCAATGTTCACGAAGCGAAGATCGCCCGCGACATCACAGCGCACACGCTTGCGGTTAAGGCCCAAATCGCGGCGATGGGAAAGTATGAGGGACTCTCCGAAGCGCACCTTTTCGAAATGGAATACAACACGCTTCAACATGCCAAGCTCGGGAAGCGCGATGAATTGCCGCTGGCTCGGGAAGTCGCCCTGATCACGGGCGCGGCGGGCGCAATCGGATCGGCAATTGCGCAGGGGCTGCTTGAGAATGGCTGCCATGTGGCGGTGACGGATTTGGCCGGTCAGGCCTTGGACAACCTGGTCGCGGACCTCAAGGGGACCTTTGCAGAACGCGTGACAGGCGTGGCGATGGACGTGACGGATGCGGCTTCCGTCACCAGAGGATTCGAGACCATTATCAGGACCTGGGGCGGAGTGGACCTGGTGATCGTCAACGCAGGGGTCGCGCTCGTTTCCTCCCTGGCGGAGATGAAGCTCGAGGCCTTCCAGAAACTCGAGCGAGTGAACACCGAAGGAACGCTCCTGACACTGGCGGAGGCAGCCCGCCACTTCAAGCTGCAGGGAACCGGCGGCGACATCGTTGCGGTTTCCACCAAGAACGTCTTCGCGCCGGGTGCCAAGTTCGGGGCTTACAGCGCCACCAAAGCGGCCTCGCATCAACTGGCGCGCATCGCCAGCCTGGAAATGGCCGAAATCGGCGTGCGGGTCAACATGGTCTCGCCGGATGCTGTCTTCTCGCACGGCTCGCGCCGCTCCGGCTTGTGGGCGGAGGTTGGCCCGGACCGCATGCGCGCGCGGGGATTGGATGAAAAGGGACTGGAGGAATACTACCAGAACCGCAACCTGTTGAAAGCCCGCGTCACGGCGCAGCACGTGGCCAACGCCGTGCTTTTCTTCGCCACACGCCAGACGCCGACCACCGGCGCAACCATTCCCGTGGATGGCGGACTGCCGGATTCTACACCGAGGTAGACTTTCGACTTTCCAATTCCGACTTGAGCCTTTACCCTTTATCCTTTACTCTTTATTCGAATGGAAGCCGCCGCAAAGTCCGCAATCCGCGTGATTGGAATTGACCCGGGACTGAACATCACCGGTTACGGCATTGTGGTTTGCTGCCCGGACGAGGTGAAGCTCCTGGAAGCCGGCGTGATCCGCATGCCGCGAAACGAGGGCGGGAATCTACCTGAGCGGCTCGAATCGCTGTTCGTCGAACTGCGGAGGGTGATCGAAGAATTCAGCCCGCAGACGATGTGCCTGGAGGAAGTCTACAGCCATGCGAGTTACCCGCGAACCGCCATCCTGATGGGGCATGCCCGCGGCGTGATTTGCCTGGCGGCGCGATTGGCAGGAATCCCAGTGCTCAGCTTTTCAGCCAAGCGCGTGAAGCAGTCCGTGACGGGCAACGGCAATGCCTCCAAGATCCAGGTGCAACGGGCGGTGCAGAATTACTTCTCGCTGCATCGCGTCCCCTACCCGCCGGACGTAGCCGACGCGCTGGCCGTCGCGTTGTGCTACGTCAACGCGCAGGCGCCCCAATGAGCGGTAGGCTGAAAGCTGATAGCTGACGGCTGAGAACTGGTCTTATGATCTCCGAAGTCACAGGTGAAGTCCTTTACGACCGCATCGAGCGCCAGTCGCTACTGCTGCGCGTCGGGTCGCTCTGCTATGAAGTCCTCGTGCCGTCGGGGATCGCTTCGCGCCTGCGAACTGCGCCGGCCGCCGAGCGGCACAATCCCTTGACCTTCTACACCATCTACTACATCGACGGCGGCTTAGGCGGTGGCCACCTGACTCCCAGACTGGTCGGCTTTCTGGACCCGCTCGACCGCGAGTTCTTCGAAACCTTTACAACCGTTCCGGGCGTGGGATTTATGCGGGCGCTCAAGTGCCTTGTGCGCCCGCTGAACGAAATTGCCTTGGCGATCGAGCGCGGCGATACGGAATTCCTGAAGCAGTTGCCTTTCATCGGCGCCAAAACCGCCGAGCGCATCGTGACCGAGTTGCGCGGCAAAATGGCAAAGTTCGCCCTGGCGCGAGCGGAAGAGCCGCTTTCCGTTGAGCAGGAGTCCGGCGCCGAACTCAAGCAGGAGGCACTGCAGGTGCTCAAGCAGTTGGAGTACTCACCCGCCGAAGCACAGCGCATGGTTGACGAGATTTTCTCCCGGCACAAGAACCTGAAGAGCACAGAAGACTTCTTGCGCAGGCTGTTCGAACAGTTGCATCCTGGGAACAAGACCTGACACCTGAAACCTGGCACCTGTTATGCGAGAACGCCTGGTATCACCGGATCTGATCTCGAAGGAAGAGGAAAGCTTTAACCGCAGCCTTCGTCCGCCCACCCTGGAGGAATATGTGGGCCAGAAGAAGGTGGTGGAAAAGCTCTCCATCGCCCTGCAGGCTGCCCGGCAGCGCAACGAACAGCTCGAACACGCCTTATTTTACGGCCCACCGGGCTTAGGCAAAACCACCCTTGCCTATATCATCGCCAACTACATGGGCTCGAAGATCACCACCACTTCCGGCCCCGCGCTCGAGCGCACGGGCGACCTGATGGGTATTCTCACCAACCTCGCCGAGGGAGATATCCTGTTTATCGACGAGATCCATCGTCTGCCGGTGAACATTGAGGAATTCCTCTACCCGGCTATGGAGGATTTCAAGGTTGACTTTGTGGTGGATAAAGGGATGTTCGCCAAGACCATCAATGTCCCTTTGAAGAAATTCACGCTGATCGGCGCCACCACGCGCGCCGGGAGCCTTTCTGCACCGTTGCGCAACCGCTTCGGCCTTTTCTATCACTTGGAGTTTTACGCGGTCGATGAACTCCGTCAGATCATCATGCGCTCGGCGGGCATCCTGAACGCCCGCATTGAAGAGTCCGGGGCCATGGAAGTGGCCCGCCGGGCTCGCGGAACTCCGCGCATCGCTAACCGCTTGCTGCGCCGGGTGCGCGACTTTGCGGAAGTCAAAGCGGCGGGTCTGATGACGCCCGCCGTGGCTCGTGATGCCCTAAAGCTGGAAGGGGTGGACGACGAGGGGCTGGATGATCTCGACCGCAAGTTCCTCTCCACCATAATCCGTACCTATCAAGGCGGTCCCGTAGGGGTGGAAGCTCTTTCTGCAACGCTCAATGAAGAAGTCGATACACTTGTAGACATGGTAGAGCCGTTCCTGCTCCAACAAGGCTTTATCAGCCGCACGAAATCGGGACGCAAGGCTAATGAGCCGGCATACAAACATTTGAACGTGAAGCCGCCGGCCGGAGTTCCGCCGTCACTTTTCGAAGAATGACGTGCTGTTGCTTGCCATAGGTTGTCGTAGGAGATCCAGAATTGGGTGACGTTCAAGAACCAGCGCCCATGCCGAAGTTATCCTCGCCGGTCAAGCGGGTCTTTCTTTCTCTGGGCTCAAACCTCGGCGACCGGGTGGCTAACATTCGCAAGGCGCTCGAACAACTGGCCGGGGTCGGCGTCGCCATCACGCGCGTTTCTTCGTTATACAAAACCGAGCCGATGGACTTCCGGCCACAAGCATGGTTTGTGAACTGCGTGGCGGAAGCAGAGACTCGCCTCATGCCCATGCAGCTTCTCACTGCGGTGAAGACGGTGGAACGCGCCCTGGGCCGCCGCACCGGCGTGGCGAAACGCCCGCGCGCGATTGATATCGATATTCTGCTTTACGAGAGCGTGGTCGTGCGCTCGGCAGCATTGAACATTCCGCACGAGCGCCTGGCGGAGCGCCGATTCGTCTTGCTCCCGCTCCGCGAGCTTGCGGGAAACATCCGCCATCCGGTCACCAAGCGAACCGTCTACGAGATGCTGGCGGAGGCGGGTGACACAAGCCAGGTGGTGAGGATAGCAACCTAGAGACCGCTTGACGCCGCCCTGCGGCGAGGTAACATCGCGGCTACACTTGCGGGGGAACCTGTGGTCACACCTAGTGCTTACGATGCGCCGCGCCTCATCGCCGTCGAAGGCCCACTTCGGGTAGGCAAGACCACGCTGGCAGATATTCTTGCGGAGCGCCTGCAGGCGGCGCGAGTGTGCGACCCTGAAGACAATCCCTTTCTGGAAGCGTTTTACAAAGGCAGGGCCGGCGCCGGTTTTCAAGCCCAGTTTTACTTTCTGATGAAGCGCTACACGCAGCTTCGCGATCTGGACCTGGCTCCCAACCCCCAGCGCGTTGTGGTAAGCGATTACATTTTCGAGAAAGACAAGATTTTCGCTTACCTCAACTTGAACGACGTTGAACTCCAACTCTACGACCAGTATTACGCGTTGATGGCCGAGCAGGTGCCGATCCCGGATTTGGTGATATACTTACAGGCGAAGTTGGAAACGCTCAAGAAGCGCATTGCAAAGAAACAAGTGCCGTTTGAAGGCCGCATTTCGGACGAGTACCTGGCTGCGGTGGTGAATGCTTACGAGCACTTCTTCGTTCATTATAAGCGCAGCGACTTGTTGGTGATTGATACTTCCGAGATTGACTTTGTCGATCGGAGCGAGCACCTGCAGGAACTCCTGCAGCGGCTGGGCCAGCCGGTCAAGGGCACGCAATATTTTCTGCCGCTTGGATCCGCGTCCGCGGACTGAGACGGTCGCGAGTGAGTTTTGTCGCCAGGTCCCTGACCGGCGAGAATCCCGCTTCCGCGCCACGCGGAACACGACGTTCGCGGGAATGACCGGTTTTCACGGGGGCAGCCTGGTAGCCGGAAGCGGGTTTGACCCTCTCTGTCCAGGCAAGTGGAGGCCCGTCCGGGTCCCCGGACGCTCTTTACTGGGCGCCGGAAATCCCGCCCTGCGACAGAGAGGGTCTTTTCATTTTGGATTTTGGATTTTAGATTTTGGATTGTTGACTCTTGACTTTCAACTTTTGACCGTCGACTGTCAACTTCTCAACTCTGGAGAGATTGCCATGGACCACAACCCTGAGGCCGTGAGCAAAGTGACCGTGCCTTGGATTCTGGAACGCAAACTGAGAGGTGAGAGAATCTCCTGTTTGACGGCCTACGATTATCCCACGGCACGCCTGGTCGACGAAGCGGGAATTGACTTGATTCTGGTAGGCGATTCCCTTGGCCAGGTGGTCTTGGGCTACGACTCGACGCTGCCGGTTACCGCGGAAGAGGTACTTCATCATCTTCGAGCCGTTCGCCGAGGCACGCGCCGCGCATTGCTGGTGGCGGACCTGCCCTATGGCGCGTATCACGTGAGTGATGAGAAAGCGCTGGAAGCTGCAATCCGGTATGTGAAGGAGGGCGGAGCGGAGGCGGTGAAGCTGGAGGGCGGCAAGAAACGCGCTCCACTGGTGCGGCGCATGGTAGACGCGGAAGTGCCCGTGATGGCGCACATCGGGCTAACACCCCAGTCGCTTCATGGCATGGGTGGCTATCGAGTGCAAGGCAAGACGTGGGAGTCCGCCACCGAACTCCTGCAGGATGCCGAAGCACTGCAAGACGCTGGAGCTTTCGCCCTCTGTCTTGAGGGTTTGCCGCGCGAACTCGCGGCCGTGATCACCCGGCGATTAAGTATTCCGACCATCGGAATTGGCGCCGGCCCCGACTGCGACGGGCAGATTCTGATCTTCCATGATTTGGCGGGCTTGTGTTTCCTGCCGCGCACAAAGTTCGCCCGCGTTTATGCCGAAACTGCGGCAAATCTGCGTCCCGCCCTGGCGCAATATCGTGAAGACATTGCGAGCGGCCGCTTCCCTGACGATAGCGAGTCTTATCACTGGCCCGCGGGCTTGCGGGAGCAATTTGAACGAAACTGCGCCGCCAAATAGAACATGAGCACGCGTTGGATTTTCACTGTCGCAGAGATGATGTCATTCGTGACAGAGGTGCGCTCGCAGACAAAAACCCTGGCGCTCGTTCCCACCATGGGCGCACTTCACGAAGGGCACCTCAGCCTTGTCCGTCAAGCGAGAATACAGTGCGACGTGGTGGTTGTTTCCATATTCGTGAACCCCGCGCAATTCGGCCCTACGGAAGATTTTGCGCGTTATCCTCGCAACCCGGAAAAGGACTTCGAGCTACTCGAGTCCGCCAAGGTGCACGCGGTCCTGGCGCCTCCGGTCGAGGAGGTCTTTCCCGCCGGGTTCTCGACCTTTGTCGATCCCGGCCATATCGCCACCGTTTGGGAGGGCGCGCAGCGCCCCGGCCATTTTCGCGGCGTAGCCACAGTGGTTCTGAGGCTCTTCAATATCGTAAGGCCCGACATCGCGTTCTTCGGCCAGAAAGACTTTCAGCAAGTGGTCATCATCCGGCGCTTGGTCGAGGATCTGAACCTGCCGGTAAGAGTTGTGGTTTGCCCGGTCGTCAGAGAAGCCGACGGCTTGGCGAGAAGCTCACGGAATGTCTATCTGAGCGCGGAGGACCGTAGAGCGGCGGCGCTCCTCTCCCGCAGCTTGAAGCGCGCCGAAGGGTTGGCCCAGTCGGGTGAAGCGGGTGCAGAGAAGCTCTTGGCGGAGATGCGGAAGATGTTCGCGGCGGAACCGCGACTCCAACTCGACTACGCGGCCATTGTGGATCCGGCGACCCTTGAGCCCGTGACCCATGCGCTCCCAGGCTCGGTAGCGCTGGTAGCGGCGCGACTCGGGAAGGTGCGCCTCATCGACAACTTGATTTTCGGCCCTCCAGGCTCAAGCCCGGAGATGAAGCTACAGCTTGCCTTGACCGCGCCACAGCCTGACAGGGAGAGCCCCGCGACTCCCAGACCTGAGATCGACAGCTTGCGTCTAAAGATTGAGAATTGCCGGGACTGCGCCGCCTTATCCTCGATCTCACTGCCGGCCCGCGAGTTCCTGTTCAAATACCTGAAACGAGACTACCCGAACCTGGATGTGATTCGCGTGCTGGTGATCGGGGGGTGTGCTCCCATGGGCCCGTCCGATTCGCCCTACCGCCACCCGGAACAGCCGAATCCGTTCTCCACCCGACTCTATGAGCTACTTGGCGTGAGGGACTTCGCAGAATTCAAGGCGAGCTTCGCGCTCACCGACGCCGCGCGCTGCCACGCCGTAGGCAACCGTGTGGAAGAAAGAACTCTCGAGTATTGCGCCAGGCATCTGCGCGAGGAATTAAAGCTCTTCCCGAACGTGCAAACCATCGTCATTCTCGGAGAATACGCCTACCTGCAATTCCAGAGGCATATTCTGGGCCGGGAACGGACGAGCATCAAAGCGTTCCCGGAGCTCCTGAAAGCGGAAGGCTGGGCGCAAGAATCGGTTCAACTGCCTTGCTATGGTGAGCGAGACGTGCGCCTCCTCTATTGCTATCACCCCACGTTTGAAAACAAGAGAAGCCCGTCCGTTGCCGCGTACCTGAGCTCGAAGCCGTAGAGACACAGCTTACCAGCCAAGGGTCGTCGTCCGGTCGATGTATTTCTCATCGGCTCGGAGGTTCTGCAGCCCGGACCTCGAAATGGTCTTTCTCTTCCCACTGCGGCGTCAATCCGTCAGGATTGGCGACCCGAATCATAGTGGCAGTGAGCTGGTTCCCCTCGAAAACGAACTTCAGGTAGTGATAGTTCGGGAACTCGTTGTTCTGATATAGATCGTTCGGACTGCGCACAACAGTATATGGCTTGGCGCCTCCGCCGCCCGACACGAGATAGACAATGCCGTCCTTGTAGAAGCGCTCGTAATTGTGGACATGCCCCGCTGCCACCACGAAGTGCGCGCGTGATTTCTGACGTGCCTGAGCCAGGAATTCCGCCAGGGCGAGTTCGTTGGGGCGCCCGTTGTGGCTCCGGTCGCCGCCAGCCTGCACGTCTACCACCGGCGGGTGATGCAAATCGAACAGGACAAATCGGACGCCGGAAGGTAGATGGTCGAGTTGGCTGCGGATCCAATCGATCTGCGGACTATTCGGGAGGAAGGAGGAGTTGCTGTCCAGGCTCAGGAGGAAAACCGAATCGCTCAGTTGAACCGAATACCAGCGGAGGTCGCGCAGTTCCGGAAAAACTCTCCACCAATTCTCGAGACATTGATGCTCGAATCCAATCAATTCGTGGTTACCCAGCGCCGGGTAAACGAACAGGTGAGCGTCGCGCCAGATCTTGGTTTCCACAAGATATTCATCATAATCGCCCGCCGCGCCTCCCCGCCAGGGCACATCCCCACTCACCACCACAGCGTCCGGCTTCTCTTCGGCGATCTTATCCACCAGCCAACGGCGCACTTTAGGATTCGTTGCCGAGGTCTCCTTCGGGTCGGTAAAACGCGTGTCGCCGTAAACGATGATGCGCAGCGGGCGAGACGGATCAGAGTCAGGCCGAACCAAATCGGGACCGAGCGCTCGCGATCCCTGAACCCGTCCCGGATTAGACCACAGGCGGCCCAACAGCACTAAGCCGATAACGCCCGCACACCAAAGCGGCAGCCATCGAGAACGCATAGTAATTAAATCGGATCTTGCGGCAACTGCGGCCTTCCCCCAAAGAAGGCCCGCTTGCAATTGAACTGCGCACTCCACCCTGAGGATGAGGTCGCGGGTGATGAAACAATCGACTTGCTTCTCAGGCCCTTAGCGCCGACAGAATCTCGTGGACGTGGCCGTCCACCTTCACTTTCGGGAAAACGTGCGTTACTTTGCCATTACCGTCTATGATATAAGTAGTTCGTGCAATACCCATCGACTTCTTACCGTAGAGGTTCTTTTCCTGCCATACCCCGTAGGCTTCCAAGGTGTGGTGTTCAGTATCGCCTGCCAAGGGGAAATTCAGCTTGTATTTGGCTTTGAATTTCGCCAGCGCCTCGACGCTGTCGCCGCTCATCCCCAGGACCTTGGCTCCCAGTTTATCCAGTTCTTTCTTGGCATCACGGAACTGGTTTGCCTCGCTCGTTCAACCCGGGGTATCGGCTTTGGGAAAGAAATAGAGAATCAAGGTATGGCCCTCGAAATCGTTCAGGCTCACACTCGCACCCGAATCGGACGGTAATGAGAAATTCGGAGCCGTGTCACCAACATTGAGCATAGCTCGCTCCTCTCCTGCCAGCTTCGCCTTGAATGGATCGCCTATACATCACATTATACATCGTACCTCGCAAGAGGGTAACCAACCACCCCAGTCATCCCAGCTCTTTCTTCAACACCTCCTGCACCCGTTGGGGATTTGCCTGGCCGTGCGTGGCTTTCATCATCTGGCCGACGAACCAGCCCAACGTCGCGGTCTTGCCCTTTCGATATTGTTCCGCCTGCTTGGGATTGGCGGCGATGATCTGGCGGGCCACGTCTGCAATCTTTTCGGTGTCCTGAATCTGTTCCAGACCCTGCTCGGCGATGATCTGGCGCGCGGTTTTGCCGGATGCAAACATCTCCGCCAGAATTTCCTTACCCATCTTGCCGCTAACGGTCCCGTCGGCGATGGCAGCCAGCAACTCCGCCAGCGCCTGGGCCGAAATGGGCGATTCGATGATCTCTTTGTTGGCTTCCTTGAGCAGGTAAAGAAGCTCGCTGAGCACCCAGTTGGCGGCGAGTTTAGGCTCCCCGCATGCTTTGGCAACCTGCTCGAAGTAATCCGCCAACACTCTCGAGGAAGTAAGCTGGGCGGCATCGTAATCCGTTAGACTGTAGTCCCGCAGAAAGCGTTGGCGGCGCGCCTCCGGCAGCTCCGGCAGCGACCGCCGAACCTCTTCTTTCCACTCATCAGTTATCACCACCGGCAGCAGGTCGGGCTCAGGGAAATACCGGTAGTCGTGGGCAAACTCCTTGGAGCGCATACCGTAGGTCCGCTGCTCGCGGCTGTCCCACAAACGGGTTTCCTGGTGAATCGTTCCGCCGCCTTCCACAATCTCAATCTGCCGCGCGATTTCGTATTCGAGCGCTTTCTGCAGGAACCGGAAGGAATTCAGATTCTTCACTTCGGTCTTGGTCCCGAACGCGGAGGCCCCAAAGGGCCGCACGCTGACGTTTGCATCGCAACGCAGGCTGCCCTCTTCCATGTTGCAGTTCGAAACCTCGAGATAGAGCAACAGGCTTTTCAGTCGCGTCAGATAATCGTAAGCCTCCTCGGGCGCGCGCAGATCAGGCTCGCTGACGATCTCGACCAAGGGGACACCCGAACGATTCAAGTCGATGTAGGAATTGCACTCCGAATCGGGAAACCCTTCGTGCAGCGATTTCCCGGCGTCCTCTTCGAGGTGCACGCGGGTGATCCCAATGCGCTTCCGCACCCCGTTCACTTCAATCTCGATCCAGCCGTCTTGCGACAGCGGTTCGTCATACTGCGAGATTTGATAACCCTTGGGCAAATCGGGATAGAAGTAGTTCTTGCGGGCGAAGCGTGACCGCGGATTGATGGCACAGTTGAGCGCCATGGCGGCTTTCATGGCCATGGTGACCACCTCGCGATTCAGGACCGGCAGCGCTCCCGGCAGGCCAAGACATACGGGGCACACATTGCTATTGGGCGGATCGCCAAAGCGCGTCGAACACGAGCAGAAGATCTTGGACTTGGTCAGAAGCTGCACGTGCACTTCCAGGCCAATGACGGATTCATATTTGGCGCGTACCTCAGTGGCAGCAGGCATTGTCCCTCTCAAATCACAGAATCACCCTGACCGGGCATTATACAGGTGTCGGGCGCCGGGTGTCAGGCGCCGGCTTGCGCTTTTCGGCGATCCGTACCCCGTGACCTAATCTCGGTCCATGTAGCCCCTTTGGGACTGCCCAAGTTCGCTCCTCGCGACTTTCGGTTCTTTCTGCGCGAAATGCGCTACGCTTGGTCGTTATGGCGTTCAAATTGAGCTGATTTGTACGCAAAACGCGCATAATTTGCAGCATCGAAAAAAGTGATGTCGTTAGTTTTAAACGACTTATTCAGTTCGTTCCCACTATTCTTGTATTTCCGCGTGCTTACCCAGCCGGGCAATTTCGAACCCTGCGGCATTCCCCGATCCCAGCCCGCGACTGAAACGTGTGCGATGTCAAAAGTCTCGAATTCTGGCTCTAGTTCACGCATTTGAGCACTCAATGGGAGTTCGTTTTAACTTCGTTTCTCACGTGTCTTTCTTTGTTTTCACTAACATAACTGAGTTCGTTCCCACTATTTTTTGTTTTTTTCGGTCCCCGGTTTTCCGCACTGCCGGGACTATTGCGTTTTTCCTCTCGGTCCGAAGCCTGCCCACGACAATGTGTCCACAAAACGACCACAATTATAGGCTACCATATCCCACTGGGTTTGTCAAGTGAAAAATGGGCAAATGCCGAAGTTGTTCGCGAATGTCTCCGCGGGTGCAGGCGTGCCGTCCTCTGGCAGGTCTGCGCCTCGCCGTCTCAGAGATCGCGTCCAAAAGGCGCCCACATCGCGACAGAGAGCGTCGCGACGTAGGCGCCACCCGCGGCCCTCCCTTTTCTAATCTGCTGCCGTTGACGAGGGATTCTGCGGGTGTTACAAAGGAGGGGGGCAATGAGGTTGTCAGGCAGTTTCCAGGTCTAGATATTTCCGACGGAGGTTTCACATGGACAGGCGGAATTTTCTGATGACGGGAACGACGGCCGCGGCGGGTCTGGCGGCTGGGAGCGAGATATTCGGGCCAATCGCCAAGGCGGATGAAAGCGTTCAGAAGCCCATTCCGAGGAGGAAGCTTGGGAAGTCCGGTGAAGAGCTCTCGATCGTGGGATTCGCCGGGATCGTGTTGATGAATAACAGCCAGTCGTTTGCCAACAATATCGTCGCGGAGGCCGTGGACCGGGGCATTAATTACTTTGACGTGGCTCCGAGTTATGGCGACGCGCAGGCGCGCCTGGGACCGGCGCTCGAACCCTACCGCAAGAAGGTCTTCCTGGCTTGCAAGGAAGGTTCAGGGGGAGAGGAAGGGGATTTTACGAGGGACAGCGCGGCGAAGACACTGGACGAATCTCTGAGGCAACTGCGGACTGACCACGTGGACTTGTACCAGTTTCACGCCCTGTCAAAGATGTCGCAACTGGAGCAGATTTTCGGCCCCAACGGCGCTATGGAAGCGTTCCAGGCGGCGCGAGAAGCCGGCAAGCTGCGCTTCATCGGTTTCTCGGCGCATTCGGTGGAAGTGGCGATCGCGGCCATGGACCGATACAACTTCGACACGATCCTCTTTCCGATCAATTTTGTGCTCACATCTCAGGCCAACTTCGGGCCCCAGGTGATCGCGCACGCGCGGGAAAAGGGGATGGGGATCATGGCCATTAAGGGTATGGCCAAGACAACCTGGCCTGAGTCTGTGAGAAGGGATCATCCTCACGAGAAGTGCTGGTACGAGCCCGGCGATTTCCCACACGAGGCGGCGCTGGGCTATCGCTGGACGCTGTCCCAGCCCATCACGGCAGCAATGCCGCCCGGGGATGAGAGATACTTCCGGCTGGGAATGGACATCGGCCAGAATTTCGTTCCGGTCACGAATCAGGAAGAGCGGAAACTGATGGCCAGCGCCGCGGGAGTCAACCCGATTTTCCGACTTGGGGCTGCATAACGGCCGGCCTATAGCTGTCATTCCCGCGAAAACGGGAATCCATTCTCTTCGAGCCCTGCGAGGTGTGAGGAACGGATTCCCGCTTTCGCGGGAATGACCCGTACCTTTGACTGTAGACTGTGAACTGTCGACTGCCTTCAGATCTGCGAATACGGCGCTGGAGTCAGGATCGTGTTCGTGATGTTGGAGACGATCTCCTCGAAGGCGTACCTGGGTGACGTGGAGAGCTTCTTCCATTCCGGGGCCGTGCGGAACGCATCCCACTTCTTGGTGCGGTCCGCCATGTCGTCAAAGCAGAGCATGTAGGTCAGGTTGGGCAATCGCGATCCAACCAGCGTGTCGCCGTAGAAGACCTGCCAGAATCCGGCTTTCTCAAAAACGTCGAATTCACCGCTGTTGAACATCTCGACCTTGCGAACATGGTCCTGAATGGTAGGGCTTTCGTAGGTTCGAAGTTCGAACATGCGCGGCTTGTGTTCGGCGGCGGCTGGGGGGGCCTTGAGCCGGGGTTTTCCCTCGAAGGCCACCAGCAACGAGCTTTCGATGCGCACAAAAGGGGGCTGTGCAGCGGACGCATTCAAGAATGCCGTCCCAGCCGCCACATAGTCGGCGTCATTATTAAGGCGGAACTCCGCGGTGACAAGGGTCTCGAGCGAGGTGCTGGGCATCAGCACGTAGCTTGCGGGACTGCCCGGCCCGATCTCGATATTGAAAACCCCCACCGGGTTGATTCCCAAGCGGTTTAGCGCCGGAACCAGGGCCTGGCGAAAGAAGTCGTCGGCAAGTTTGACTTGCGGTCCGCGGAAAAACTGGTAACGCCGCAGTTCGTAGTAGTCGCGACCCTCCGCTGCCGCGGCGTCTTGACTGGCGCGAAGTCCCGAGGTTGACGCGTTGACGGCGAGGCCCGAGGCCGCTAGGGATGAAGCTAAGAAACTTCGTCTATGCACGATGATTCCTCCCCGATCGTGGTAGGACAGCCACTCCTGGCTGTCACAGCAAACTCACAGGCAGGAGTGCCTGTGCTCTTGGGACAATGCGCTCGCCGCGGGCACAGGCAGGAGTGCCTGTGCTACCTGTGTAGGCGGCGACGAAAAATAATCCGCAGAAGGATTATTCCATACTTTGGCTTTTACTTGAACCTGAAAACAATTCCCGCGCTGGGAACAAGGTTATGACTTGTCCCGGTGAGTGGGATGGGCTGGTCACTTACATAATTCCGGAGTTCCAGTCGCAAGGCGACGTGCCGTTGCAGCACGATATCTGCTCCGCCTCCGTAATTCCAGGCGAACTGCCAACCGTTGTCTCTGGGGTTTTCGAACGAAAGCGTGTAACCACCGGGAACCTGGCCGGTTCCACCAGGGCTCCCCGAAGGGATAGGTCCAGGTGCACCTCCAAAACGATTCGTTCCGATGCCGGCGGTGGCGAACGGCTGGAAGCGCGATCTGGCCCACAGGTAACGGACATAGTTGAACGAGAGGAGATCCATCCGCGAGTACCCAAATCCGACAACCTGTAATCCCGCAAGATAGGTGAAATGGTTCGGACTGAAGGAATAGCTTGCCTCGATAGCGTCATGACGCGTGAATCGGAAGCGCGCTCCGGTAAAGAGACGCCCCGCCGTCGAGATAGAAGTCGACAGGGGGACGGCCTGGGATAAATCGCACACGGGACAGCCGATAATGACGCTTCCCTGCGCGGGGCCGGTGTTCAGGTAAGAACTACCGGCTTCAGCGGACAACTCAAGACGCGGCGCAGCGTTCTGCGCGATAGCCGGCAAGCCCGCCAAGAAGAGGAGTAATATCAGCGGCAAACTGATTCGTTTAATTTGCATGTTGTATCACCTCACCGAAACCTGAAAACAATCCCGGCGCTGGGAACAATGTCATGACTGGTCCCGACGAAGCCGCTGGGTTGGCCGCCGACGTAGTCTCTGAGCTCCAGTCGCAAGGCCAGGTGCCGTTGCAGCACGATGTCGGTGCCACCTCCGAAGTTCCAGACAGGCCGGAAACCGTTCGCACTGGTGTATGGGCCGCTGAAGCGCTCCGCCCCGAGCCCGATCGTAGCGAAGGGCTGTACTTTGGACCTCATCGAGAGATAGTGAATGTAGTTCAACGAAAAGATGGTGAGACGATTGTAGTACTGTTGTATTGGGTTGGGGCTGTAGGAATAGCTTACCTCGATAGCTTCACGGCCGGTGCGCAGCCGAGCGCCGGTGAAGAGACGTCCCGCATTCGAGAAGGGAAAAGGGCCGGGGCATGGCGGGCAGCCAGAGGGAGTGCAAACCAGGGGGCAAGCACCAGAAAGTGAGGCGTTCCTGATGAGGGAGGCGCCACCTTCGGCAAAAGCCTCGACACTCAGTGGCGGTCCTTGTCCCCAAGCAGTGGAGCAATTGACGGAAATGAGTAGGATCCACGGTGCAGTAGTTCGTATGATTCGCATGTGACCCTCTCTAGCCACGGCCGTGACCCCGAAAGCTAGTGCTTGGCTGAATTAGTAAGCGAACTTATTCGTCGGAAGCGGAAGGGCGGGGCTTCAGCCCCGCCGCTAATCTCGCTAGCGAATGACGGGGCTTCAGCCCCTGAAGCAGCGTGGCTTCAGGGCCTCAAGGCCCTTCCAACGCTGCAACCATGGACGGCGGGCTAAAGCCCCGCCCTTCCGACGGCGACCTGAAATTGCGCTCATTAAACCAACCAAGCAATAGGTGACCTGGCGGCAGACGAACCCCACCCCCGGGCTCTCCCCCAGTTAGGGAGGAGAACAAGGGGCATGGGTGATAAGAGTGTTTGCAGAACACAACCGCTACTGTGATGCGGCAGCGTTTCGGGGAGTTATCCAGGTTTGAAACATCCGTCGAGCAGGACTTCAATAATCTGTTATTACCGGCTTGGGGTTGATTTGACAAGCCTTACCCTTGGGGTGAGGGCCGTTGGTTTATTTGCGCGAGAGGGCGATTGGCTTACCTTTGAGGCGAGGTCTGTTGGTTTCAGTTGCGGTTCTTGTGTCAGCGAGAACCGGCGTTGTCAAGGGAAAACGCCCTTTATCGATAAGTGCTTTCGTTCCTATGATCGCGGGAGCGGAGCGCGTGCTCATGGGCACCCAGGGAACACAAAATGTTTGCAGCGTGCAACTTTTTCGGTCAATTAGGCGTCTATATAAGTAACTCAACTCTAATGACTACCTGGGGAAGCAGGTGGCTCAAGGAGACTTGGGTTACTTGCTTCCTCCTTCCTTTCTGTTCGTCGTGTTTCCTGTTGCCCCTCCTCCGCTTTAGGCATATGCTGTCGGCGGCTATGGACGGTTGGAACTGTGGAATCCCCGCCCTTGTGGCCAGTGGTCACATCGTTTCGTATCCACGAACGCCCCGCAGGCCGATGTACATCCAGAATCACTCCCGAAAGCCACTCTATGGCAGTTCTTGCCGAAATCTGCCTTTGTCGAAAATTGTGTCGATGGATGACTTACCGGGTGCTGTAGGCGAAAACCTTGTGGCAGCACCAGGCGTCCGCAACGGTCACGCCTACGCCGCGCATTCTTTCTTGGGGGCTATTTCATGATTGGGAAAATCACTGTGGCGCCTCTTCTGGCCGCGACAATCGTGGCAGGGTTTGTTACCCCGGTGGCGCGAGGCCAGGAGATGTCCAGCCTCAATCGTGACCGTGCTCTGGAGATGCTCGACGTAGTTTCCAAAGATGTCCGAAAGCACTATTACGATCCGGAATTTCACGGCATTAACTGGGACGCGAGGGTTGCCGAGGCCAGGAACAGGATTAAGGCGCAGACTAACCTTGGGATGGCTTTCGCCTACGTCGCCTGGGCGCTCGATGGGCTCGACGATTCGCACACCTTCTTCCTGCCGCCGCAACGGCCCGTCAGGCACACCTACGGCTTCGAAACAGCCATGGTTGGAGACAGATGTTATGTCACCCGCGTGCGGCCCGGGACTGATGCGGAGGCCAAGGGACTGAAGCCCGGAGACGAGGTACTGGCCATCGAAGGTCACGCTCCAAACCGGGAGATCATGTGGAAAATGGACTACCGTTTTCGCGTGCTGCGACCACAACCCGAACTGCGAGTTGCGCTCCGCGACCCCGCCGGGCAACAACGCGAAGTCGTAGTAACCGCGAAGATCGTCGAACTTAGCCCCATTACCGATTTGACGGGGGCGAACAGCATGGATTTTTGGAATGTGATTCGAGAGTCGGAATCAGAAGAACACCGCATGCGAATCCGCTCCAACGCCGTTGGCGATGATGTGTTGGTGGCCAAGCTTCCGCGCTTCTTCTTCGATCTGTCGGAAGTCGATGGCCTGATCGACCAGGCACGCAAACATCAAGGCCTCATCCTCGACTTACGCGACAACCCGGGCGGCGCCATCGACACGCTCAAATACTTGTTGGGCGGGCTCTTCGATCACGAAGTCAAGATTGGCGACCGCAAGGGGCGCAAGGAACTCAAGCCGGAAGTCGCCAAACCGCGCGGCCGTAGCGTTTTTGCAGGCAAGCTAATCGTACTCGTGGATTCGCAATCCGCATCGGCATCGGAGCTATTCGCGCGGATTGTGCAACTCGAAAAGCGCGGTGTGGTGATTGGCGATCGCTCCTCCGGCAGCGTCATGGAAGCCAAGCACCATGACTATCATCTGGGCACGGATACCGTGGTTTTCTTCGGCGCCTCGATCACCGAATCCGACCTCATCATGGCCGATGGGAAAAGCCTCGAACACAATGGGGTAACGCCGGATGAGCTGAGGCTTCCCACTGCCGCGGACCTGGCTGCCGGCCGCGATCCCGTCCTGGCTTACGCCGCCGCCAGCCTGGGCGCCAAACTGACTCCCGAGAATGCCGGAAAGATGTTCCCCTTCGAGTGGCCCAAGGAGTAGCCAACTAAGTCACACTGTGATATAATTCCGCATTATGCAGCCACGTAATCCTTCCGTGGGAAGTCGGTTAGCGAATTCCCTGGTCATGCGGCGCCTTGCCTGGTTCCGGTACAATCTTCGCCGCTTTCTTCGTTTCAGCGAGAGGGCCACGCGAGAGCATGGTCTGACACCCCAGCAGTACGTCTTACTTCTGGGCGTCGCGGGATATACCGGCCGCGGCTGGGCCACCATCAGCGAATTGGCGGAGTTCTTGCAGGAGCGCCACAACGCGGTCGTCGGACTCGTGCAAAGGGCGTGCAGTAAAGGCCTGGTCCACAAGAACCAAGGCGGGCGCGACCGCCGCTTTGTGCGCGTCCGCCTGACTCGGCGCGGCAGTACTGCCTTGAACGGCCTCGCCACCCTCCATCTCCAAGAACTCCAGCGAATTCAGCTCGACCTGGACAAGGCTCTGAAGACCAAACCGAAGTTCCTCGAGCCGGAGGCAGGAGCCTAATTAAATCCCATGACGCGAACCCAGCCCCAAGCCAGCCGAGGAACGGTTTGGTTCAAGGAATTTGGCAAAGCCCTCGAACCGACTGTGGCAATTACCTCCGTTTTTGCCGCCCTTGTCGGATTTATCGCCGGACTCGTGGCACAAGGGTTGCTTGAACTCATATACCTGTTTACGAATCTGTTTTTCTACGGTAAGTGGTCGTTTGCCATTACTTATCCTGTTCACAATCACCTGGGAGCATGGGTCATTCTCATACCGCCCATCGGCGGCCTTTTGGTGGGCCTCATGGTCTATTTCTGGGAGCCGACCCTGAAAGGCCACGGCATTCCCGAAGCTATGGAAGCGGTGCTGATTGGAAAGAGCCTGGTTCGGATGCGGGTTGGGATATTGAAGCCGCTGGCCACAGCTTTTGCCATCGGGACGGGCGGACCTTTCGGAGCGGAAGGTCCCATCATACAGACCGGAGCGGCGTTCGGATCTATTTTCGCGCAAGTGGTGAAGCTGACTCCTTACCAGCGCCGGGTCCTGCTGGCTGCGGGCGCTGCCGCCGGAATGGCGGCGACCTTCGTGGCGCCCTTCGCGGGAATTCTGGTGGCCATCGAGCTGCTCCTTTTTGAATTTCGAGCCCGGTCCTTCATCCCCGTCGCCATCTCTTCCAGCGTGGCCACGGCCGTCGCCGTCCATTTCAGGGGTTGGGCTCCGCTTTTTCCCACGCCCGCCTTTGCCCTGAAAAGCATGCAGGAATTGTGGCTCTTCGCTCTGATGGGTTTGGTCATGGGCGTGATTGCCATCTGCATGATCCGGGTGCTCTTCTGGCTGGAAGACCTGTTCGACAACCATTTCCCCATCAAGCCGCGGCTGATCTGGGCGCCGGTCTTCGGAGCTTTGTTGCTGGGAGTCATTGGGTATTTCTATCCCCAGGTCTTCGGTACAGGTTACGACACGATCCGCGATATGCTGAACGATCGCCTGTCCACGGGAACGCTGCTGGGCGTTTCTTTGGCGAAATTCTGGGCTCTTGTCATCTCGCTCGGATCGGGAACCACGGGAGGAGTTTTCGCTCCTTCCCTGATCGTCGGCGGCGGGGTCGGAGCGGTCTATGCGCAGGCGTGGCATCACTTCTTCCCCAATTTCGTCAGCGATCCTGCCTTTTATTCCCTGGTTGCCATGGCAGCGGTTTTTGGCGGAATCGCCCGCGCACCGTTTACCTCCATCGTATTTCTTTTCGAACTTAGCCGGAATCCCAACGCGCTTCTTCCCCTGGTAGTGTGCTGCGTCATCTCTGACGGGTTCGTCAGGCTCTTCAGCGCCGAATCCATCATGACAGGCAAGCTCGTCAAACGAGGATTGATTGTTCTTCAGGATTATTCCGTCCCGGTTCTGATGCGGGCCCGGATTGAGCAGGTCATGCGGAAGGAGTTCACAACTGTCAAACCCGAGGATGAGGTCAAGATCGTGGTTCGCGACGTTACTCCCGAAACAACCGGCGTAATCCCGGTTGTTGAAAAAGATGGGCAGCTCGTGGGAATCGTGGAAGCAAGAGATTTGCTTAAAGGTGTCGACTCCGATTTGAAAGTTCGGGATGTCGCTCGTCAAGACTATGTTGTGGCCCGGCGCGGGGAAAGCGTCCGGCTAGTCATGGGGGAAATGGAGGCCCACAACACCGAAAATGTGGTGGTGGTTGATCGTGACGGAAACGCCACGCCGATCGGCGTGGCGCGCGCCGCGGATATTCTCAGGCTGAGCCGTTGGATTACCGAGGAAGAAAGCTAGCCTCCCTGATAATGACTCCCTTCCTCCTTAAAGCATGGAAGCCCATTTTGCCGCCTGCGGCGTAACCGTTCCTGCTAGAATGGCATGACAAGGTGCAAGTGGCACTGGCAGAACTGCCTCTGCTGGTGCGGCGATGCTTGCACGCTGTGTTGAAGGAGCGGCATGCAGAACAGCGAGTGGAAAGTCGACGTGTTGTTGCCGGGGAGTTGGCATGGTGCGACCTCGGTGCTTCTCTCCAATGGGAACCATCACGTCATTGTGGACACGGGAATGCCCCACGAGGCGCACTCGATTGTGAAGGCTCTGGAACTCCGCGGCTTGAAGCCCGAGGATATCAAGACAGTCATCAACTCTCACTTTCATATCGACCACGTGTCGAATAACAGGCTGTTTCCAGCCAGCGAAATATTCGGCTCCCAGGAGTCCTACGACTGGTGCCGGGCGGCCTACTCCGATCTTCTGGACCAGCAGAACTGGGAGACGCTCATGCTGAAATACTATCCGGAGACCTTCGACTACGAGCAAGCAGAGGAAATGATGGGAAAACTCCGGAAATTCGCGCTGCGCTGGTGGGATCCCAAACGACTGGGTGACCCTTCACAGTTCCGGTGGATCGAGAAACACCCCCTGCCGCATAACCTTGAGAGCCTGATCACTTCCGGACACGTTCCCGGCCATGCTTCCATCATTGTCCAGGGTGACAGCCAGCGCGCGGTGATCGCGGGGGATGCTTTGCTCAGCCGTACCCACGATGAAAAAGTCCTGACGATGATTCCCCACCACCGAAAACAGTACCAAGCAGACCGGGAGCGCATTCTTGCCATGCAGGCTCGAATCCTGCCTGGGCATGATTTGGAGTTTTCAACTCCCTCCTCGAAAGAGTGACGTTTGTCCCTGGCTGTCGTTCCAAGCGCACTTGGGCTTCGGGCCCCGATGAAATCAGATGGATTCGGGTTGAGAGCGGGGGCATTACCTTAATACTGTTGACTGCAAGATAAATTAGTGTGGTAATCTCCATTGACGCGGCTCAGTGCGTGGGAGGCGCGGCGCACGACTGAATAAGTGCCGGCTGCTTTTCGAACCTCAGCGAGGATTCTTTGAATCAAGGTCACGAGCTTCGCACCGTTCTCATCATCGAGGATGAACCATCCATCCGTAACGTCCTCTGCGTGCTGTTGGCAGGACTGCGATGCGAAGGCGACATTGTCCCCAACGCTCGCGAGGCGCTGGCCATGGTAGAAAAGCGGAGCTTTGATGCGGTTCTTCTGGACCTCCGCTGCCCCGAGACGAACGCCACAGAGACGGTCTCCGCCCTAAAGAACCTTCAGCCGAGTTTGGTAGGCAAGGTTTTGGTGATTACCGGTGACGTCTCCGATCCTCAAACCATGGAGTTGATCAAGAAGAATCATTGGCCCTTCATCCCCCGGCACCGGGTGATGCAGGAACTCTGGGAGCGGCTCCGTTCCCTCCTGGGATTCACGCCGCCACCTCCCGATTCATCCTCCCGTCAATCGCCGCCGGCACGCCCGCCTGCGGGTTTTCCGTTCTGAGGGTCGCCCTCATGGTTGCCCAGGGCCGCGCAGACGACTTCCTCACAGAGTCTTTAGAAGGAGCTTGTGTGAAGGTAGTCCGCCAGCGCCTCGAGCCACGGCCGGGGCAATGAGAATCCGGCCGCTTTGAGTGCGGCCATTTCCATCACCGCATATTTCAGTCTGGGAGCGCGGCGCCCCAACTGCGCCGCAGGGACGCCAACCACCTTGTTGGAATCCAGCCCGGCCAACTCGACGGCGCGCCGGGCGAGTTCGAAGCGTGTGCAGGTTCCCTGGTTTGCGAGGTGATAGAGGCCATAGTGGCGCGCCTCAACGACTTCCATGATCTTGTAGCCAGCGTCGACCGTGTATGTGGCACAACCCATTTGGTCGGAGGCCACCCTGTAATCTTCCCCGGCTGCGATTTTGCGCAGGCCTTTCTCGATGAAATTAGTCTTGCCGGGCCCGAACAGGACCGGAACACGAAAGATCCAGTGCGGCGGAAGGGTTTGCGTGAGGATCTCGCCAGCCAACTTCGTTCGCCCGTAAACCGTGATGGGGTCAGGCTGGTCGGACTCGACGTAGGGCCGCGTGCTTTGGCCATTGAAGACGGCATCCGTAGAAATGTAGACGACCGCGGCTCCAACCGCGCGTGCCGACTCTACCACGTGGCGGGTCCCCTCGACGTTCACCCGATGCGCTCGAGCCGGTTCAGCATCGGCAATATCCAAATCGGGAATTCCCGCCGGGTGGACCACAACCTCCGGACGGATTCGTTCCAGAAGCACGCGCACTGCTTCCGCATCCGTGATATCGGCGTCGGCCCGCGTCAAAGGGATGACGGTGTGGCGCGAGGAGAAGGCCGCCGCCAGACCGTGTCCGAACAATCCTGCTGCGCCCGTAATGGCGATTCTCATTTTCCCCCGCTCGGTTTCTCCAACCCTTGTTCATATTCCTTCAGCTTATCGACCACTTTCGCCGCGATCTGGTCCGAGGTCATGTCACGAGCAAAGATCTTCGTCTGCGGGCCCGCAGGAATATCGGCTTCATCCTTCTTCGGTTTTCGGTTTAGGATATCAGCTTGCCAAACGGTCTGGCTGGATACCCAGTTTACAACCGTGATCGAGGTTGCCGGGAGCTCAGTATGCTTCTTCGAGATGGGCAAATGCGGCCGGTCGGAACCCTTCGGCTCGGCGGTGCCGCCCCTCGTCTCGAGGCGGAGTTCCTTGTCCGGATTGACGGCCTGGATCACCAAATCCACTCCTTCCGGATTCGCTGTAACCTTGTATTTTCCCCAGCGGCGGAGGAAGTCGATAATCCACTGGTCGAGACCGTCTTGCATGGATTCGACGTAGATCAGTTTTCCCACCACCAGTTGGTTGGGCTTTTCAGAGGGCGTTTGCTGACCGCTTGCCGTAGCATAAGTTCCCAGCAGCATTAGACAAGTCGCGAAGCATAAAATGGCGGAAATTTCTCGTTTCCTTTTCATGGCTTTCCATCTCCCACCGCAATCTCGCCTAACAGTATACACCCCGGCTGGTGGCGTCATCATGGCCGTCTCGATTGGTATGGTATGATCTCCGAGCGCAGAGGAATGAACATGAAATCTCAACAGAATTCGTTTTCGCAGATGACTCGGAAGCGATTCCTAAAGACCGCCGCGATGTTTTCGGCAAGCGCCCTTTCGGCAGACATGGGAATCGCGCAGCCCCGCGACGGCGCGCACGGCCAGGTAGCATCAGCGTCCGACTCGGTGACGCTCGAAAACAGTCATTGGCGACTCAGCCTCAACGCAGGCTCGGGTTTGAAGGCTCAGTTGGTCCATTCTCCCTCTGGCATCGCCCTCGCCAGCGGCGAGTACAGCTATTCCTTAGGGACCCCGGCCTTCGGTGAAGCCCGGGAAAGGCAAAACGACAAGACCAGAACGGCCAGACTGATGGGCGAGATTCCCGGTGGCATCAGGCTGCAGCATGAATTCAGGATGTCCATTGACAGTCCGTGGTTTGAGGAGCAAATCACGATCTCAAACCGTGGATCAGCCATCCTGGCCATACCCTATGGCCGCTGCGGCTTCGTGCTTCCGATGACGCTTGCCGGTGGAGCGGTGACCGGCCCCCTGCAGGATTTCAAGGCCACAGCAGTGCCGTATCGGCGCGAACCCAACGGCAACCGCGCCCAATATGCCGATTACACGCTTGGTCAAGTACTCAGCGAGCCGCGGAGTAGTCACCTGCGCGCAGAGACTCCGATCGAGCGTTCTGGAAACGTTGTATTGACCACGGTCTACGCGACAGGGATTATCCAAACATCTTACCCTTTCTACGCCTCCGAAGGGTGGGTTCTTACCGACGGGCGTCGCGGCTTCCTGCTGACCAAATATTCGCAGGACGGCATGGAATGGGCCCAGCTTGACCGCGTCACCGTGAACGACGGACGAGCGGGGCTTCGCTGGGGAGGCTTTGGCATTTTCCAGGGCGATCCGGAGCGCGGCGCCTGGCTTGCTCCCCAGGGATCGCACCGATTCGGCGTTACACGAATCACCGCATTCGAAGGCGGGATCGAAGAAGGTTTCTATACATTTCGCGCGGAGATGGACAGCCGCGGGCACGCCTGTCCAAAGGGTTTCAACCCTCCGGTGCATTGGAACGAACTTTACGACAATAAGCTTTACTGGCTCCCCGGCATGGATCTACCCGAGAACCGAAAGAAATACTACACCTTGGCTGACATGAGAGAGGAAGCCGCCAAGGCCCGCGATATAGGCTGCGAAGCGCTCTACCTCGATCCCGGTTGGGACACTCGCTTTGCCTCCAAGATCTGGGACGAATCGCGGCTGGGCAGGATGAAGGATTTCACTACCATGCTGGCGCGGGAGTACGGACTCAGCCTGTCCCTCCATACTCCTCTCTCCGGATGGTGCGATCCTTCATCTTATCCTCGCAGCCTGGACCGCATGAACCGGGATGGCAGCCGTGTCGAGGGGTCGCTCTGCGGCGCGTCGGCGCAATACGTGGAAGAGACTCGCTCTCGCCTCGAGGCCCTGGCGCGCGATGGCGCTCGATTCTTCATGTTTGACGGTACGATGCACAACGGCGAGTGCTGGGATCTGCAGCATGGCCACCGCGTTCCTTCCGGACGTGAGGAGCACGTCGAAGCCACCAACGGGCTGGCTCGCTTGGTTCACGCCCGGTACCCCTATGTGCTTATCGAGATGCACGATCAGATGCTGGGCGGCACGCGCCTCCGCTACGTTCCGACCTATTACGGCCAAGGAATTGGGGGCAGGGCGGAAGCCGATCAAGCCGCCGGGTTTGACTCCGTCTGGGCATTCGAATTGATGTGGGATCCTATGACGGACCTGGTGGGAGGACACAGCATTGCCCTGTATTATTACAACCTGGCTTATTCCCTTCCCCTGTACCTTCACATCGACCTGCGTAAAGACAACGCCCAGTGTTTGATGTTCTGGTGGAATGCCTCCACCTGCCGACATCTCGGCATTGGAGGAACGCACCCTGACCCAAGCGTGCGCATAGCTCAGAAAGAAGCTATGGCGACCTACCGGCGCCTCGAGACCTTCTTCAAAGCGGGAACGTTTTACGGCCTCGATGAGATGGTCCACGTCCACGTACATCCCACCGAGCCGATGGCGGTCGTCAACTGTTTCAACCTCGAGGATCACACGCTCAATCGCCGCATTGAGCTAGCTCCAGACAAGCTGGGACTCGAGGCAAGGGGATCCTACGAGTTCAAGGGGGCCACAGCCCGGCGCTCGGGGAACACTTACGTCCTCGATGTTGTGGTCCCAGGGTACGGCCATTCGCTGGTCGAATTGCGCAAAAAGTAGCGCCGACCTTTAGAGCCTGCCCTGAGCGGAGCGAAGGGTCGGTTTCTCCGTTGCGGACCTCGAGGTCAGCGCCACGCCGACGTGGGCAGCGCTTCCAGAGCAGGGAAGAGCGGACCCCAAGGTCCTAACCTGCATTTCTTTACAATGTTAATAATACGTGCCGGTGTAATTAGTCGGATTGGTAATGGGCGACCCGATGCATTGACCATTGCCGGGGTTACAGCAGGGTGGCGCACTCTCGTCGTAGCCACAAGTCCAGCCGGAGAAATCGCTCAGAGAGTAGATGCCATGGTTGTCGTCGGGGGCGAGGGGAAGGACAAGGAGGTTATAGCTGCCGGGCGGAACAAACAACTTGTAAGTGCCATCCGCGTTGGCCAGACCGTCCACGACGACGTTGCCGGAACTCGCATCGATGGCCACTAAATGCGCCGCGTATACGCCGCCGACGTTGGCGAAGGTCACCTGTCCCGAAATTGTGCCCATGTAGCTCGAAAAGTTGGACGAAGGGTAGAGAAAAGATATACCGATGACGTCATCCGTTGAGAGGGTTCGTTGTTGACTCTCGCCGGTGTCCCCGGCCGGAAACATTACGGCGTGGGCAATTCCGCTATGGTCGAGTCCCAGCGCGTGGCCAAACTCATGCGTAGCGACGGAGACCAGGTCGAAGGCGCCGGATAGCGGCGGAGTGGACGTGGAGAATTCAACGTGGGGATTGAAGGCGATATCCGCGTCAAACACAATGGCCGGTGAGGTGGTGGATATGGAGACCTGCGCGTTGCACTCCGTGAACTGGTAAACCGTGCCTGGCGTCTGAGGTGGTCCGACCCGCACGTAATCAGTGCTGACGGTAGTAAATGCCACGGACTCTGTTCCAGTAGGAAAGTCCGTAGCGTTACTATCGTTAAACGTGACGACGTTGGTGCAGTCAACCTGCGGATTCGACAGATCGGCGACGTCGCTGCCGTTGGTAACAGTAAGATTGCTCAACTGCTGCCCATTGAGCAATCCAGTCGTCCAAGCGCTGGCTGCGTTCAACAGGGCCGTCTTGAGAGGCAGGGGATTGGTGCCATCGGTCGTGTCGACGTTACCTGGCGGCGTACCGGGATTGTCCAAGACCCACGTGAAGGAGGCATTGGGCCAGCGTGAGGGAACCGGGACACCGGGGATTTCCGGCGAAGTCCCGACCGGCGGGACCTCGCCAACGTCATTCTGATAGGTCGTGTAGGCAAACGCCAGGATAGCGCCCAGCAGGCTCAAACTTCCTGCCAGCGCAAATAACACTGGGCGGCGAACTCGCGACACTCGGTTGCCTTCCTGCATCCTCACCTCACGTTGACCACAAGTGTACGGCCTTGCAACGTCCTCGCAGCAGGCTCGGTGTTTTGAGCCGAAAGAAGGACCTGCTTGCCGCGAATCGAAACCTCCGTCCAGGAGATCATCCAGGAGTCTCCGACTCGCTGCGCCATTCCCGAGATCGCGCTGCCGGCGGGAATTACCAGGCCCGAGTTTGGAAAAAGGTCGCTGGTTGTTCGTCCTCTTACGTCCATCCGCCTGACGCCCGCAGACTGCGTGGACTTGATGGCCACGGGTATTGCCGTGCCTTGCGGAATACTCAAAGGACTGCTCAGCGAAGCTGACATGTCCCTCTGGAATTGACGGACTGGAACCGCCGGGCCGGCCAAGCCCGAACCGGGACCTGAAGCCGGACTTCCGCGCGTCAGAGAGCCAAGTGGCAGGATGAGCTTCTCCTCTTGCGTCTTCTCGTCGCGGTAGATCCTGTAGGCGCCTTGCACCATTCCGACCAGGAGGTATTTCGACGGGTCCGCCGATGACCGTTCCAGAAACAACAGGTATCCTGACTGAGTGTGGAATTGAACGGTTCCGGCCACAAAAACCCGCGCCTTGCCGACCGTGCCGCCGGGCTGCTGGATGACCGGGAAGGAAGGCGGATCACCCTTGTACGTCTGGTCCAGGGCGAGTGTGGTGTAAGTGTAAATGCGAGTGTGCTGCGGATTCCAAGCTGTCTGCTGGCTGACCACGTGGGCGCGGACGATCTCCGTCGAAGCCTCGGCAAGTTGGTCCAGGCTCATCCTCACCAGTGTCGTGGCAGACGCCGTGGCCGCCATCAGAATCGGCACGAGTAAAACGAGAAGCGGGCAGGGCGAAATTCGTTGCTTCGCTCGGAATGACATTGACGAAATTTGGGTACGCATCTTCATTGTTTTTATTGCCCCGATGCGACAATCAGTAATCCACCCACGAAGGCGGAGAGTTCGCCCGTGGCAGGATTCGAGACCATGATATTTCTTAACCCCGGCACGGCAGTGGGACTAACTGAAATACTAAGAGTCACCGAGGGCGTGCCGTTGGATGTCTGACCGAATTGTGAACCGGAGGGCTGCGTCACCGTCACATCGGTGGCATTTCCACTGACCGAGTACACAGTTCCCGCAATCACTCCATTTCCGACCAGAAAGAGGGTCGCCGAGCTGCCCTGCGTCACTTGTGCCCCGGTGGCCGAGGTCGAACAGGTGCTGCCGACGCACGTCCCCGCTCCGTAAATCGTCAGCGTGGGAGTTAATTGCGGCACTTGAACGTTGACGTTCGTGATGGTTTGGCCGGAAGCCACCTGCACCGTATGAGCGCCGGATGTCTGACTTACGATCATCGCCGTAGCGGAAGAGGAACTGATGGCATCGTATTCGCTCGTCGCTGTGATGGTGACCTTAGCCGGCGAAGGCACGCTGGCCGGCGCCCGGTAGAAACCTGTAGAGGAGATGAAGCCGACGGTGGCGTTTCCGCCCACCACGCCACCCGCACTCCACACCACCACAGAATTCGGTGTCCCGGAAACGGTCACACCAAATTGAAATGAAGACGACACGGGGATATAAGCCGTCGCTGGGGTTACAGTAAGTACAATCCCTGCCGGCGAGGGCGTCCAGGCGCACCCGGCGGCCATCAGCGATAGCCCAACGACAAGGCCCAGAGATATTCTCGCAACGAGATTGGCTCGATTTATCCGCCAAATTCCGCTCATGATTCCTTTACCAGATTGCTGCTAGGCTTCGACCTTCACTTCTCAGTAGTTAGTCGTCAGTTTTCGACTCTTGGTTGTAAGTTGAAAACCAAAATAATCTCGTCCGTTGTAAGTCTATCATTTGATCATTGCGGCGAGAAGCCGGATCCACTGGAGGCGGACCCGCCTGAGGGCGAAAAGCCACTTTGATTCTGCCCCGGCGTAGAATTCGACTGCCCAAAGCCGCTAGGCTGATTTCCCTGCCCAAAGCCGCCGGGTTGATTTCCCTGGCCGAAACCGCCGGGCTGATTTCCCTGACCGGACTGGAGACCCTGAGGGAGTCCGGGGATCGAGGTCGCAATGCCGAGCGCGCCCAGATCGATCCCAATAAACTCCCACTCGTCATAGTGCGTCTTCTGATTCCAAGTACGGATGGATTGCTTATGACTTGTGCTCGCGACTCCGACGATAAAGGTTCCGCCACCTTGGCTGCTTCCCATCGTGAAACCGGAGCCTTGCTGAGTGCCGGAAGTGCCCCCGCCGAGACTCGAATTGGAAGAGAAGCCACCGCTTGACGTGCCAAATCCGCTGCTGCCGGTGCTCTGCGGGCCGAAGCTGCTGCCGCCCGCGCCCTGCTGCGCGCCAAAGCTGCTATTCCCGGAATCTGTTTGGCCAAACGAACTTCCGCCCATGCTTTGCTGGCCGAATGAGCTGCCCTGTTGGCCGAAGCCGCTGCTTCCCGTACCTTGCTGGCCGAATGAGCCGCCCTGTTGGCCGAAGCCGCCGCTTCCCATACCTTGTTGGCCAAATCCTCCCGTGCCCGATGCGCCTGACGACCCGAACCCAGCCGCACCTGGATTTGCACCCGACTGACCCATCGCCCCAGGTGGCGGGCCTTGGGTCTTCGAGTCCAGCAGAACGCCTTGCGCGTTGGCGTGAATAAACCGCCACTTGCCACCCGGAGTCATCGGGTCGGCGTATTCCTTGCGCAGGAAGCGGAAGCCGTTCGTCAGTTTTGTCAAATCCTCGATACTGTTTGGGTACCGTTGGAACTTTTGGTGGTAGCCCGCGATGGCGCGGGCGTACTGGTAGCCACGGAAGATAAGTTCCGCTTCGCGTTCGCGCTGGCCTTCCTGATAAATGCTCGGCAACACTGCCGTCAGGCCGATCAAAAGGACTGCGGCCGCCACCATCACAATGAGCAGCGCGAACCCGTCCGAGCTACTGCGGGACGGGCAAATCGACGGTTTGATGGATCGCAGCATCTTCAACGGTAACCACCGTAGGATTTATCTTGATGACCTTGTATCGGGACCCGACGGCCTCGCCCGCGTGGACCACCAAAACCTGGTCATCAGGGGACGAAGTCTCGCAACTGGCAGAACAGAGCTCCACCATGGCTTCATCGGGCGCCCCTTTGCCCTCGGTGTAGCCCATGACCTTCAAATTCAGCGGCGGAGGTGGCGGAGCGGACGGCGGCGCGGCCGCCACGCCCGGGGCTTGCACCCGCGCCGGGGCGGCGACCGCCACAAATGTGAACGGATCTCGATGCAACTCCGGCAACGGACGGTCTTCGTACTTCTTGAGCAGGTCCACCTCGACGATTGAATTGTAAACGGACAAGTCATCCGGCGCTCTCGGTCTCACGGCTTGCCTCACAACCGGCGCTTTGGCCGCCGCCGGGACGCCAACCCTTGCCGGCGGGCGAGCCTTGGCCACGGGAAGCTCCACCGTCGCCCGCATGTGGTTATACTGGATGACGAGATTCACAATCAGCAGAAGCGAGACGACGCCCAGAATGGCAATGCCCCACTTCTCCATTTGTCCACTTAGCGTCATGGCGTCCTAATTCAGGCGTAGCGCCAACCTTCAAAGCCTGCCCTGAGCGAAGCGAAGGGTGGGCAGGTGCCCCGACAGGTCGGGGCGCTACGATTCAAACTCAGCCCCTACTTCAGGGTGTAAAGTAGAGATCAACCACCAGCCGCAATTGCTGGGGCGTATCCTCACCCTCCACCATACTGAAACTCCGAATCACCAGCAAATCGTTGGCGGTTTCAAGCCCATGCGCAAACTTGAGCAGTGCCGGGAAAGGCCCCTCAACGTTGATCGCAGCTCCGAGAGGCAGCACGGGTCCCCCGGCCTTGTCATTGCGCTTGAAGTCCACCTTGCCAAGCTCCGCCCCTGACTGTTCCGCCACCTGCCGCAGGAGCTTGAAGGCCTGCGAGTAGGCTTGGCGCCGGTGGAGAGTATGATCCTCGATCACCGCCGCCAGCTTCTTACCGGTCTCCGGTAAACCTTCTTTATATATGGTGAGGCGTCCGATCCGCGCCTCTCCATCAAAGATGCGCTGGCGCAAGGATGCAAACTGTTCCAGCTCCGAGGAAAGCTGCGACTGTGTTTGCCGGTAGACGAAGAAATAAAGCAGGACGTCGAGCAGCAGCAGAGAAATGCCGAGGATCTGGAAAACGCGAGTTACAATGTGGTGACGATTCCTGCGCAATTATTCCCCTGACGATTCGCCCTCACCCGCCACATAGTGCGCGGTGCAGGCGATATTCTCGAGTTCGGTATTGGCGCCTGTCTCCTCGAGCCCTTCGTTGATTATCGCCACGTCCTTAAAGTGCGGCGAGTCCTCGAGATCGCTTAGAAAACGCTCGATGGCTTCGGCGTTCTTGCCGGTTATCACGAAGCGCACGGCCAGTTCGTTGCCATCCGGCGCCATAGCCAAAGCACTGAGCCGCACATCATCCGGAATAAGCTCGGTAATGTCGGCGGCCAAGCTGGTCAGCGATACCTGTTTTGCCTTAATGAGTGCGTTAATGAACTGCACGTCGTTCAGGAGCCGGCGGGAGGCGGGTTCTTCCAGCACCCTGCGCAGAGCCATCTCCTGGGCGCGCAAGGCATTGTCCCGGTCCTGGTACCGGACGACGGACGCGTGCACTACCTTGTATTGGCGATAGGAGCGATCGGAGAACAAAATGATGAGAACCAAACCTGCGATGCCCAGCAGCGTAGCCGGGATCGCCCACAGCAGCGCATAGCGTTCGCGAGCGCTGGGCGGGATGGCTAAATTCAGGGTAACTCTCATAAGCCTGACGGCAGTCGGGGCGGTTCGCGAACCGCCCCTGCCTTAGTTTTGGTTCTCCAAAAGTCCGGCAAACGTCATGCCGAAACTCTCCAAGATCTTCTGCTCCGCCGGTGGAAGTCCTTCCGCGTGTGATTCCGGACTGCTCAGGAGTTGAACGCGAAGGCCCGTCACTTTCCCGATTTCGTTGTCCAGCAACGAACTTGTGGGCGGCCGGACGTAAATGTAGACTTCCTCGATTTCGCTCTTAAGGTGGTCCCGGCAAGCGGCAACCACGCGCGCGAATTCGCTGATCACCTCCTCATCTCCGGCCGTCGTGACCCGCTCCGACTGGCGATTGCGCCAGAAACTGATACCGTCTCCCACCACTACTACCGAGGTCACCGAACCCGAACAAACATGCACCAGAACCTGGCTTCCTTGATGTCCCGCCGGAAGCAAGGGGAGAAGGGCCGCGGTGGCGGGGAGAACCAATGCGGGCCCGGCGCCCATATCCTCCAACGCCGCTTCGTATTCCGTGACGACGGAATTGCGCACCGCCATCGCCAGCACCTCAACCGCTTGTTCGCTCTTCGCGAGCAATTGGTAGCTGACCCTGGCCTCTTCAGGTGGAAACGGCAGGATACTTCCCATCTTCCAACGAACCAGAGCGTCAGCTTCCTCTCGGCGACTGGACAGCGTTTCAAAACGCAGGACCGCGACGCGCACCGAAGGATCCGGCAAGAGAACGCCCAACCGGTCGTTGCGGTCTCCAACTGTTTCCAGGACTTCACGGATGGCCCGACGCACCACTTCCTGCTTAACCAGGTTAGGCCGGGCGGCAAGCGGCTCCAATGCTCCGTCCTCAATCTGCCGGACGGCAACCCGGCGAACCTGGCGCGATTTTCTGTCTAATCTCGCACCCGCAATGAAACCCGGCTGCAAATCGAGAACCACAGAGGGCAACAGGAACGAGCCGGTTCTCGCCCCCTGCTTCGGCAACAGCCTGGATTTTATCGTGTCCCAAATCATCTCGCGCCCACAGTTTACTCCACGAAGGTGACCTTGTTAACCTCTTTAAACGTCGTGATTCCGGCCCGGACCTTCTCGAGCGCCGACTCCCGCAGTGACACCATCCCTTCTTCGCGCGCCACCCGCCGAATGTCCGAACTGGGCTTCTTCTCGAGAATAAGCTCGCGGATGCGATCCGAGAGGGACAGTAGCTCTCCGATGGCCGTCCGTCCGTGGAAACCGGTCTGGTTGCACGCCTGGCAACCCACGCTCTCGTACATGCTCGTGCCGCGCCAAGCCTCAGGATTCTGGCCGGATTCCTCGAACAGTTCCCGCGATATTTCCGTGGGACGCTTGCAATCTTCGCAGAGCGTACGCACCAGCCGCTGAGCCAGGATGCAATTCAGCGCCGACACGAAGTTATAGGGCTCGACGCCCATATTCAGGAAGCGCCCGAGCACGTCCACCACGTTGTTCGCATGGACGGTGGTGAAAACCAAGTGGCCGGTCAAGGCCGATTGGATGGCAATCTGAGCCGTCTCGTTATCACGTATCTCGCCCACCATGATCTTGTCCGGGTCATGGCGCAGGATCGACCGGAGGCCGCGAGCGAAGGTCAGGCCACGCTTTTCGTTCACGGGTATCTGCGTCACTCCGCGAAGCTGATACTCGACCGGGTCCTCAATCGTGATAATCTTGTCTTCGTCGCTCTTGATCTCCGAGAGGGCGGCATAAAGGGTTGTGGTCTTGCCGCTTCCCGTCGGTCCCGTCACCAGAACCATGCCGTAAGGCTCGCGGATGAATTTTCGCAGCCGCCTGATCTCGCGGTCCGCCAACCCCAGGACTTCCAGCCGTAACTGCTTAAACTTCTCGTGCAGCGATTCCTTATCCAGAATGCGGAGCACGGCGTCCTCGCCATGGATCGAGGGCATGATGGACACACGGAAATCGATCGGACGGCCCCGGTATCGGACCCGGAAGCGGCCGTCTTGAGGAACGCGGCGTTCGGCAATATCCAGTTCCGACATCACCTTGATACGCGTAATGAGGTTAGATTGGAACTCCCGCGCCAGGGGGGCCATCGCCTGCTGCAGGACGCCGTCCACCCTGAACTTGACTACCAGGGAATTGTCCCGGCTTTCGATGTGGACATCGCTGGCGCGCCGCTCCAGTCCGGCAAAAATGATGGAATCCACGAGCCGGATCATGGGGCTGACCTCTCGCTCCTCGACCAAGTTCTCGAGCGAAAGCCCCTGGCCGGCCGCCTCCTCCTCGCTGATGACGTCCAGCCGGAATTCCTCCGTCGCTTCGTCCAACACTCGTTGCGAAGGCTCTGTTTTCTTCAGGAAATCGCGCACCTGGCTGGGCGGGGCAACGCGAATAACCAATTGCCGGTCAAGCTTCATTTCCAGCTCATCCAGTCGCGATAAATCCGTGGGGTCGCCCACCACAATCACCAATTGGTGGTCGCGGGCCTCAAGCGGCAAGAACTGGTAATGGAGCATCATGTCCAACGGGATAGTGCGGAGCAGATCCCCGTCTGGGCGGCAGTCCCGCAAATCCACAAACTCAAAGTGGTAGCGGGCCGCCAGTTGCCGTACTTGGTCGAATTCGGCGTTTAGTTCCGGAGTGGGTTGATCCAACTACAACCTCCAAAATGCTACTGCGGCAGGCGGTGACAAAAATTCCTGAAATTCAGCTTGCTGTCATCCTGAGAGAGCGTGATTTTTTTGAATGTTGCCGAAAAGTGCCATTGATAACAAATGAGTTAAGTGCTCGAAAATGGCCAAAAATCCAAAAAAATCACAGACTCTGAGCGAAGCGAAGGATGACAACAGCCCCTCTTTCCTCCAGATTCCAGCCGCTCGGGCGACGCACCTCAATGAATCTGCGCCGCCATGGAAAACAGGGGCAGATAGAATGCAATCAGCACCAACGCCACGATCACCGCCATGGCTGCGATCATGATCGGGTCAACCAAAGCCACTAGCGAGGCCAGATCGACGCTGACGTCCTCCTCGAAGAACTCCGCCAAGGCCTCGAGCATGTTCGGCATGGCGCCGGTGGCTTCCCCCACTTCAATCATGTCGAGGGCCAGAGGTGGGAACAAACCGCAAGGCCGCAGGCTGGAGCTCAAGGCGCGTCCGGCCGTAACCTCCTTGACCGCCGCCCCGATCGCATCTGCCATCAAAGGGCTGGTCACCGATTCTCTGGCGTTCTCGAGGGCAGTAACAATAGGGATTCCGCCCTGAAGCAAGGTTGAAAGGGTGCGCGCAAATTCCGCCACGGAGTACTTCAGCAGCAGTTTGCCCAGCTTAGGCAACGCAAACTTCGTCCGTTCCCACGCCAGGCGTACCCGCCGGGTACGCATCACTCCGCGCGTCGACATCACCGCCACCACGATGCCCACTAAGATGAGCAGCGCGTATCGCTTCACCCCCAACGAAAAGGAGATGAAGAAAAGCGTCAAGGGCGGCAATTGCACTTCCAGTTCCTCATAGAGGTTGGCGAACCGCGGCACCACGAAAGTGACCACAAAAGAAATCAGCCCCACCAGGAAAGTCATCAGGAAGGCAGGGTAAATCAGAGCCGACAAGAACTTTTTGCGGAAAGAGCGCGAGGTCTTCTGGTACGCGAGGTATTGAGCGAGCACGCGGTCGAGGCTGCCGCTCCGCTCCCCGGCGCGTAGCGTGGCGCTATACATCTTGGGAAACTGGCCCGCCGACTCGAAGGCCTCGGAAAGCAGCGCCCCCGCCCGCACTTTCTCCTGAACTTTGATTATGGCTGCCCGTAACGCTTCGCTCTGGACTTGACCGGCCAGCAATTCCAAGGATTTTTGCAACGGCAAGCCGGATTTTGAGAGGGTCAGGAATTGCTGATTGAACATCAGGAAGTCGTCAGGCTTGATGCGGCCCGTGCGTCGCGGAGTCCAACGGGCGGCCAGCAAGTCTTTCGATCGAACCGAGAAAACGTAGAAACCTTCGTTCTTCAGCCGATGACGAAGATCCGTTTCCGAAGCGGCCTGCTCCGTCTGGACCAGGACCTTGCCCGTTTCCGTTCCGAGTTTGCAGACGAATTCCATGTTAGTCGAGAGTCGAAAGCCGAGAGTGAGAACACCTTCGGTCTGAGAGTCGAGAGCATATCCGACTTTGGGCTTTCGACACTTGACTCTCGACTTTGGACTGCCTTACCAACTGCTATACGCCGTACCATCCAGCGCAGTCCCGTCCGACCCACTATGCACATTTACGATTCCGGAAGCCGCCTGGCTGGGACTCGTCGGAACCTCCTCGGTATCCGTCTGCCAGGTGTCGCTCGAGCCGGTAAAAGGATCCACGGGAACCCCAGCCCGCAGGTAACCGGCATCCACCAGATCACTCAAAGAAGTGGGTGGCTTTTGCTTGTCCAGGGTGTATTCGTCGATAAGTTTCCGGAGGGTGTACAGATCGTCTTTTAAGACGGCTTCTCGCGCGTGCACAATGGCCGCGTTAAATAGGGGCATGGACATGGTCGCGAGAATCAGGAGAATAGTCAGGACCACCATTAGTTCGAGAAGTGTGAAGCCCTGCCGGGGCTCGCCGTGTGAAATCTGGGATCTTAGATTTGCGAGTTCACGACCGGAAGCTTGATGTCCCGCACTTGAGCGTTGGCAGTTCGACATTTGAAATCTCAGATTTGGAATTTGAAATTTCAGTTTCGAAATTCGTCTCCCCATCACTGTGATCCGCCCCCCTACCAATCACTACTCACACTCACGCCCGCATCTACCAGTCACTGTATTTCGTCCCATCCAAACCGATCCCATCGCTTTTGGAATAAACATCAAAGACGTTCTGGCCGCCCCAACTCCTCGAGTCGGTATCATCCTGCATGGAGCGCATTCCCCAATCGTCCGACTCCGTCATGGGGTCGACAGGCAACTTGCGAAGAAACTTGTACTTCGCGGTGATCGAGCCTTTCAGCTCGACCCCTTCGACCAGGGTCTTGAGGTCGGGAGGATATCCAAAGGTGTCGGCTTTAACCGGAATCATGCCGCGGTCGGCGAAGTCCTTGTAGTGATCGATCGCCTCGCGCATTTCCCGCAAGTCTCTCTTCAGTTCGACTTCCTTGTTGCGTTGGATCTGTACGCGAGCCAAAGGAAGAGCGACAGTCGTCAGCAGGATGAGGATGGTGATCGACGCCATCAGCTCGACGAACGTAAAGCCTGTGGTCCCTAGCCTGAATCGTGTCATCTTGAGCGAAGCGAAGGATCTCCGCAGTTGCTTGTAAATCGTCGAGCCTAAAATCAACTGCGGAGATTCTTCGCTTCGCTCAGAATGACAGCGTGGGCTGCGCTCAGGATGACAGTCCGCGCTCCTCTGTCGCTTGCGATCGGCCGTATGCTTTTGTGCCCTCATTGTGGTTCACCCGGCTGTGGCTGCCCGGGGATCTCGACTCCGGGAAGTGGTCGTGCACCCGCCGGCAGTGGTGAGCCGGTCAAAGTCGTTTTGCCTTGATCCGCAAGGAACCGCTCGGGCAAGCGCACAACTCGGGGAGTTAACATTACCAGGACTTCCTGCTCTTGCCGCTCTGCGTGTTCCGTCGAGAACAGGTAGCGCAAAACCGGAATGTCTCCCACGAACGGCAACCCAGCCACAGTGTGGGTCAGGGTGGTTTGGATCAAGCCGCCGAGCACGCTCGTTTCACCCTCCTTCAGGCGAATATCGTGCTCGATCTTTCGCTCGCCAAAAGTAGGTTCACTGACGCCACCCACCGTAACGTTCGCGCCCACCGACGAAATCTCGATCGAGGCATGGATCGCCACCTCGCCATCCGCGAGCAGATGCGGCGTAAGCTCCAGGATCACGCCCACGTCCTGGAATTGAAACTGCGTGCTGGCCAGCAACCCCACTCCTGAAGTCGTCGAACTGGCGCCCAGCGAGGGCAAAAAACTTCCCGTCGCGTAGGGGACTTTCGAGCCAATCTTGAGCTTGGCAACCTGGCCATCTGTGGCGCGGATCTGCGGGTTCTGGAGAATGTGAGTGCGGGTGTCGTTCAAGATCGCGTTGGCCCCATAGCTGGGTACAACCAGGGCGTAGTCGCCGATTCCAAGGTGGGCCGGGCCGATGCCAGGGGCCGTTGTCGTACCTGACGTGGTCGTTACGCTGGGTGGCGCGAACACCAGCCCCCCTTGCGCACCGGGTGTTATCGAACCTGAGGACGATACCGTGGCGGGGTATAAGCCCAGGTCTCGTGCCCGGTCGGCGTCCGCTTCCACCACCGCCACCTCCATCACAATCTCGGCTTTACTCCGGTCAAGTTCGTGCACGAGCTGCTCGGCAGCCGCAATGTTCTCAGGGTTATCGCGAATGATGATGGCGTTTGAGTCGGGATTATCGATAATGTTTCGCAGCCCCAGAACTTGTTTTAACGCGGTGGCGATGGCCGTGCGATCCGCGGCCGCCAAAGGGTTATTGAGATAGATCGTCTTGAGCTGCTCCACATCATAATCCCTTCGGTTCGTCGCGTCATTCGGAACCACCAGGATGGTGTTGGAAGTAATCGGCCTCCAGAACGTGTGGGTTTGAAGGGCTACAATATTCAGCGCCTCTTCGATGGTCACATCGGTAAGATCTACGGAGAATTGGGGAGTAGGGCGAAAGGTAGACGTGAAGGCAACGTTCATGCCGGCAAGCTTGCCCAGGGCATCAAAGACCTTCCTGCTGTCAGCGGTAATGCGGAAGTGGGCCAAGGGCTCTTTGGGAAATGGCTTTAGCTTGATTTCCGAGCTGGTCGCCGCTTCCTGCGTGGACTTCAGCGCTTCCTTGATCGCCGACTCGCGGGCCTTCCGGGCAGCCGCCTGGGCGGCCACCACCTTGGCCAGCTCCGTGGCCGCAGCTTCATTGGAGGAATCAATGCTCACGGCCTTCTGGAGTTCGGCAGCCGCTTCTTCCGTCTTCCCCTCCTTCAGTAGCCGCTCTCCTTTTTTGAAATGCAACTCGGTAGCCTGAGCACGAACCAACTTTGTGTGAATGATAATCTTGGCATTCTCCGGTTGCTCCCGGCCCGCTTTCTCGTAGTCAACCAAAGCGGTGTCCCAGTCTTTGCGAAGCTCCGCTTTCTGTGCTTCCCGGAACTCCACATTGCCGGCCGTGCACCCCATCAGCCACATCAAGACGAAACCAGAAGCGACGATGCGTATTGCCTTAGTCATCATTCCCGCCCCTAGAGCCCACGATCACTCAAGAACAATCGACATTATGAATGACGGCACACAATAAAACAAGCGCGCGGGCAGTGTCGTAGCGCCTGAATTTAATTTGGCACGGCCATTTTGACCGTGACCGTGCCCGGGCAGAGCCTGTCCTGAGCGCAGCGAAGGAATGCCCGTGTCACTGTAAACTGAGTCACTACCGATAGTGTCGCCATTGCCTGCACACTATCGGGTAGTTAGACGCACGAGGAGTTGAAACGGGTTAGCTGCTCTGGAAATATTCTCGGGCTCTCGATCTGACTTTATGTCCCATAAGAGCCAGACTCGTTTCCCCTGTGGACTGCCGGCTTCATTCCGGGTGAAGCGGGGAATCTCACTGTGCGGCTCATCTCGGGCGAGGTGCCTCGCTTGGCTCGGAATGCCGAAATTCCCCGGAAAGTGGAACCACCTGACTCCACTACCGCTATCTCGTCAACGATCTCGACAATTCTCACAGTACCCGCCGGCTTCCACGCGTACGACCTTGATGCTGAATCGGCGCTGGCGTTCGATCTGCCCTTTGAGCTTTTCGAAAAGCGCGCTTTCGAACTCCTGAATGCGGCCGCACTTAAGGCAAGCCAGATGAACATGATCCCGGCTTGCCCTGGCCTCGTAATAGTGCTTTCCGCCCTTCAAATGCATCAGGTCAAGCTCATCCACCAGGCCGTATTTCTTCAACATGGCCAAGGTTCGGTAGACCGTCACCTTATTCAGCGTGGGATCCTGGCCCCGGGCACGCTCCCAAAGAGCCACGGCATCCAAATGGCTCTCCGCGCCCTGGATGATCTGGATTAGGAGCCGCCGCTGGTGTGTCATCCGCAAGCCGCGCGACACCAACTCCTGCTCGAGAGAGACAGTCTGCATTCCTGATCTTATCAGTAGCGATGATGTTTCCTGCCGAGCATCCTTCGATTCAACCGACATGAGATGCCACCACCTCTGATGCCCTTGACCGCCAATAAGATAGTTTCACCCTGGGGAGAAAAACTGTCAAGCGTCCCTTTGTTTTCAAAGACATTCCCGGTTTGTTCGCGGAGTTTTGAAGTTTCCTTCATTGCCCACAAAAAAGCAAAGCCCCCGCCATTCCTGACGGGGGCTCTTAAGCTACAGCTCAGTTTCCTATCCGACCCGGTTACTGGGTGGGAGCAGCAGCAGTCGTCTTCGCAGCCTTCGTCTTCTTCGTCTTCGTCGCCTTCGTCTTCTTCGTCTTCGTCGTCGCCTGCGTGGTATCCTGCGCGAACACCGGCATCGCCAGCGAGAACACGATCATGCCCGTGAAAAGCAGTGTGAGAAGTTTCTTCATACTAGGTCTAGACCTCCTTAAGGATTACTTCCTCTTTCCATGGGAGCAAGCTGGGTGCCAGATTGCCATGATTACGCAAATAACTTCTAAGTTATTGAAATTAAGCAAGTTATTTTATGAACAAACAATAGTGCGGGCACTGCTTCCTGGTTTGACCTACGTTTTTTGTGCACCATCCCGTATGGCTCGCGCACCAAATGGAGCAAAGAGCGCTGCCGGCGGCTCCGCCTCCCCGCTGTGTGGAAGGGCTTCGCCATTCCTGGCGATTACGCGCCTTTCATTTTCCTCCATGTTGGCTCTGGCATAATCTGGACAAACCCAGTCAAACCCGACTCGACATGGCAAGCCGAACCCTCCAGGAATCAGCTATCTCTTGCAGAATAGTCGGCAGGGACTTGGTGATCCCCCAGTTCGGGAAATGCGACTTCAGTTTCCTGAGATCACTATAGTAACAGATGTGGTCGCCGGCGCGGTTCTGGTCATTGTAGCTGTATTTCTGCGGCTTGCCGGTAATCTGCTCGATCATTCGGAAGCTCTCCAGAATCGAACAGGAGTTACCTTTGCCCCCTCCGAGGTTGTACACCTCGCCGCACCGGGGATGCTGAAAAAACTCGTGCATCATCCTGGCCACGTCCTCGGAGTGTATGTTGTCGCGAACCTGCTTGCCTTTGTAGCCGAAAACCTTGTACTCCTTCTGCTCGACGTTGCAGCGGACTAAGTAGCTGAGAAAACCGTGCAACTCCACCCCGGAGTGATTCGGACCGGTGAGGCAGCCTCCGCGCAGGCAGCACGTGGGCATGCCGAAATACCTGCCGTATTCCTGGGTCATAACATCGGCGGCCACTTTCGAAGCGCCAAAAAGCGAGTGCTTCGACTGGTCAATCGAGAACGACTCGGGGATGCCGTTGACGTAGGCGGGATCATCGTACTCCCAACGCGTCTCCAGCTCGCGCAATGCAATGGTGTTGGGGAGATCGCCGTAGACCTTGTTGGTGGACATATGGACGAACGGCGATTCCGGGCAGGCTCGTCGCGCCGCTTCCAGCAGATTCAGGGTGCCGACCGCATTGACGTCGAAGTCGTCGAAGGGGATCGCCGCCGCCCGGTCGTGGGAGGGTTGGGCCGCCGTATGGATGATGATGCCGGGTTTGAGCTCCGCAATCAACCGCAGGATCGCTTCGCGTTCGCGAATGTCCACGTCATAGTGCTGATAGCCGGGAATCGTAGTCCGCAATCGCTCCAGGACCCAACTGGTGTCTCCCGCCGGGCCGAAAAAGACCGCGCGTTGGTTGTTGTCCAAGCCGGCGATCCGGAAGCCCGATCGGTTGAAGTATAAGCTCACTTCTGATCCAATGAGTCCGCAGGAACCGGTGATGAAGGCAAGAGGGGTAGGCATGGTCTTCTCTCAGTCCAAATTGCTGTTATTTCTCAGTCCAAATTGCTGTCGTTCCTCAGTCCAAATTGCTGTCATTCTGAGCGCAGCGAAGAATCTCTGCAGTGGCCTTCTCCCTTGAACCGCACCGATTCTTCGCTTCGCTCAGAATGACACCGATCAATAATCGACCTTCAATTTCAGAAATCCGTGGTAACACATCCGCAGCATGGTCAGGCCATGCTTGAACACCTTGGTCATCTTGGTAGCGCCGAAGATTCTCTCCTGGTAATGGACGGGCTGGTCCAGGATGCGAAGGTTCAGCTTTGCGGCTCCAAAAAGGAGCTCGTAATCGCCCCAGCGGTCCACGGTGCCCCAGGTTCCGATCATGGGGCGAATCCTTTCCCAGTCGCTGCGCCAAAGAACCTTGGTGCCGCAAAGCGTATCTTTGATCCTCTGCCCGAGCAGGTAGGAGAACACCAGGCTGAAGAACTTGTTCCCGAACACGTTGGCGCCTTTCATGGCCGCTTTGGGAATGGGATACACCAATCGTGATCCATTCACGAATTCAGCGCCGCCGCGCGTAATCGCAGCGATGAAATACGGAAGTTCTTCCGGCATGACGGTAAGGTCAGCGTCAAGAATCAGCAAGATGTCTCCCTGTGCGGCCTCAAACCCCTTCCAGACATTCTTCGACTTGCAGATCCCAGGCCCGTTCACCAGCCTGATACTCCGATCGGGATGTAGCTGCTGCATGCGCAGCACTTCGTCCGCGGTCCCGTCCGTCGATTGATCGTCGCAGAAGATCAGTTCCGTCGAGCGCCCCAGTTCCGGCGTGCGCGTGACCGCGCTTTCAACGTTTCCACGCTCGTCCTTGCAGGGCACAATCACCGAAATGGAAACCTCCAGAGGGTTGACGGGTTTGGGCGCCACCCGTGCCACCAACACCTCAATCATGCACAGGCGCCCAATCCAAGGCAGTTTCGCCACAACCCGGTTCATGAACGCCGAAAACAGCGGAATGTACTTCGGGAACAAGGCGCTGCGATAGGTCTTGAGCCACTCGAATCCGCTCAAGGTCAGCAGGCCGATCAAATCGTGTTCGGAAAGCCAATTCTGTTCGGTTTGGGGAATTTTAACGTGGAGCCGCTGGGCCAGCGCGATGAGCGGCTCCCAGAGATGATTGTAAGTGTAGATGAGCAGGCGCGTGTGGCGTTCGCAAGCGCTCTGAAGCCGCAGCAGCGTCTTCTGCACATCGGCGATATCCCCCACGTCGCAGAGCAAAATGTAGTCGAACTTCTCCTGCCAGGCCCGATCTTCGGGAAACGCCTCAACATAGGTAAACCGCGGATTGGCCTCCCGCGCCACCGCGATCATCTCCGGGCTGATTTCTAAACCCACCCCATAACTGGGCTGCAGCGCGTCGAGGAAGAACCCCGTCTGGCAGCGAATGTTCAGGATGCGCTTGCCGGGCTCGACCAGGTGACGGAGCAAGCGTTTGAGACATTCGTAGTAATACCGGTTCCGCCGAATCCACTTGGCCCTGGTCCCAGCCCAACGGGATTGATGCTGCCGGTTGCGCTCATTTTGCAACTCGAGCGCCCTCGGACCCCAGGCAGGGGCAGAGTCTGAACCGAACGCGGGGGGCATTTTGATGGGGCTGGCTGGGCTTTGCATGGACCTAAGATCCGGCTCTAAAACCACAAAAACACTCACCACAGAGACCACGGAGTTCACAGAGCAGTCGCTCATGTTCGTCAGCCGAGGAACACCCAGAAGCCATGAAATGTCATTCCGAGCGGAGCGAGGAATCTCGCTCTGCGTCGGGCAGACCGCCCCCGAAAGACCAGGGCGAGATTCCTCCCCTTCGCTGCGCTCAGGGTCGGAATGACAGCGCATTTCAAAGCAGTGCTATGCAGTGTTTCTCTGCTGAGCAGGATCGTGATTTACTTTCTTGGCAATCCTTTCTCGATATGGTTCTTGAATCTCAAATCTGAAATCTCGGATTCCGGTCCGGCCGCGCCATGATCTCCGCGCGCTCCGTCGTGCTCCCTCCCTAGCCAAGATCGCGCTGCTTTTCGAGCACCACCAGCATCCTCGAAGCAAGGCTGGGGAACCGGGACAGGAAAGTGTCCACTCGGTTCAGCAAAGGCAGCGCAGCCACCGGGTAAAGCTGCGGCCCGCGAAATCCGCCGCTTCCAAGATAAGCCAGCCCGGAAAAGTACGAGACCTCCGTCAGGCGCCAGGAGCGGAGCTGCTCACGGAAAGCGCTCGATCCGAAGACGCGGCTGGCGTTGCCCTGCGCGGCATAGTAACCAAAGTCCGCCGAAATCGAGCCTGCCGGTGCTTCCCAGTGAATCTCCTCTCCGAGGCCCAGCGGCTCGTGGTGAAAGTTTCCGAAAACAAACCGCCCGAGAACGCCCATGGCCGGATCGAAGATGATCACCTTCCCGCGCCCGGTCAGTACGCGCTCGAACTCGCGCAACGCCGTGCCAGGGTATTCCAAATGGTGCCACACGTCAAAGAGAATCAGATGGCTGAGGGCACCGGTATCAAAGGTAAGACGGTAGGCATCTTCCACGCGGTCCAGCCACTGGTTCGGAAAGAGATCGGTGGTGATGCAGTCCGGCAGGTGTTCCTTGATGTGTCCCATTCCCGAGCCCAACTCGACCACCAGGCCGGGCATGGTGCGGTCAACCCGTTTGGCGATTTCACGGCCGAATTGCGAATAGACTTTGCGTAGGACCGGCTTTCTTTCCCAATGCCGGCGATTCTCCTGAATCTCAACATTGTGTTGTTCCAGGCCGACCCTCATCCATCCCCCGGGTCCGAGACAGTCTCCGAGCAGAATGCTTAAGAACCCAACGACCTGCCATCCTGAGGAGTCCGTCAGCCGACGGACGACGAAGGATCTCGGGAGTCACCCGAAAATGCAACTGCCGAGATTCTTCGCTTCGCTCAGAATGACAGGCCACGGGAGTTGATTCAACATCCTGCTAGGGTAATCGGGCTGCGCGGTTTGTGCAACCGAGCGCTCTTCTGTGGTGCGGGCGTCTCGCCCGCAGTGGCGCGGGCATTCCTTCGCTCCGCTCAGAGTCTGTGATTTTTTTGGATTTTTGGCCATTTTCGAGCACTTAACTCATTTGTTATCAATGGCACTTTTCGGCAACATTCAAAAAAATCACGCTCTCTCAGGACAGGCTCTGCCCGCGCACGAGACCGAGACGCCCGCGCTACAGTGGCATGAGCCGCCGCTAAACGCTACCGAGCACGCCCCCACCGACGCGTGAATCCGGATTCATAATCCCATTGTCGCGATGTCTGGAGATCGGTGGAAGAGGTCCTTACTGTGGGAAGTTCATGCGGCGCACCTGAGTACGAAACCCCTCGGTCGGGCGCAAGCTTCGACTTACGGCGCATTCCAGTCAAAGGCATAAATTTCCTGGGTGCCAACGTCGCGCAGCACGAGGGGCGAATCATCCTGGGCGAGGCCTGTCCATCCGAAACTGCCGGTTAGCCGCAGGCCCTTGAGGCTCACCAGCCTCTCCAATTTGTGGTCGCTGATCCGCACGCGATAGAAGGCATGGTCCTCCCCCTGTGAATCAAAGTAGATATACTTCGAGTCGCGAGACCAGCTCGGAAATCCTACGACGATCTGCTCAAGCTGAACCCATTTTTGCGTAGAGAAATCGAAGAGCATCAGGGTTTCCGGTCCCGCAAGCAGCGCAGCGACATAGCGACCGTCCGGCGACCAGCGGGGCGAGTAAAACCCTTCAGAGCCAGCTAGTGTCGTGACTTCTCGCGTTTTCAGGTTCATGAGATGAATGGCCACCTTGCCCGAGGCATTGGGGCCGAAGGCGGGCGGCGTGTCAGAAAAGACCAGCGATTTCCCGTCTGCGGACCACCCCGGGTCTCCAAGCCCCGGTGCTACCTCTTGGGGGTTGCCGCCTTCCGCGGACGTGACATACATTGACCACGGTTTGTCAGGCGTTTCTGCCTGGAAGGCAATCTGTTTCCCGTCCGGCGACCAGCGGGGAAAATACGTTGTGAGGGGAGGAAAGGTAAGCTGGAGGCGCTCGCTGCCATTCGCTCGAGTTCGCCATAGTGTACCCTCGGGGTAGGCGACGTAAGCCATCCATTGGCCATCCCTGGAATAGCTGACACTCTCCCCTGACAGGCCAGACAGGTAGGGCACGAATTGCTGCGCTTTGGCGTCATAGCGGGCAAGTTCGCCCCGCGGTTGTGCCCCAATGACGTACAGCTTCTTGCCGTCCTTACTCGGCATCGGGCCAAGAAAGTCCACAGGACCCGAAGTTAACTGTACAGGCTCTGAATTTATTCGCCTCAGGAAGCCGCCGACCTCACGAAGAGCCCAGATGTCGGAGCGCCCCCCATGGGTTGACTGGAAAACAAAGTACTTTCCATCGGGTGTCCAACTGCCACAGCATTCCGCCGGTGGACGGTTCCAGCCGGGAAGTAGGGAATGGAGATCGCCGCCCTCAGCCTTAACTTCCCAAATCGATGTCGCGTTGGTTTTAGGGTCGGCAACAGTAAATCGCAGTTTCTTCGCGTCGGGTGACCACTGGATCCAATTGACGCTGCCCGGCAAGGTGACGATTTGCCGGGCTTCCGTGCCATCGGTGTTGGCGACAAAAAAGGCCAAGCCCTTCGCGTACGCAATCCTGTGTTGGTCGGGAGACCAGGCGGCCCCCGACGAGGTAACCCCGCCCAACCGGTGACGCGATCCTGACACCGTGGGATAAACCCACAAAGGGCCTTCCGGCAGTGAGCCTTCATAGCTGTGGAACAGAAGTTCTGAACCATCGGGCGAGATACCATCTAGATCGCCTGTATACAGTGTTTCGGACATCGCCACGGGCTCACCGCCCGCCACCGAAACTTGATACAGTGCGGCCCCATTTGCCTCAGTGGCCATGAAAAAGAGCCGGGATCCATCACTGAGGACCGGTGGGTATTTGGCTCGGCCATCATGAGTAACTTGTACAGAGCTTAGGACTTTGGGTGGAGAGGACGGATGCAATAAAAGGTAGGCGAGAGCCGAGGCCAAGAGGACTGCTATTCCGGCTAGAGCCAATCCCAGCGTTCGCCACCGTGAGCGCTTGCCAACAACCTGCACCTCAGCTTCTTGCGCAGTAGTGACACCGGCCGCAGAGCGTCCCGAATCCGTGTCGCGTTTCAAGCGCCTCAGGTCCGCGCGCAGCTCGGCGGCCGTTTGGCAGCGCAGGTCGCGGTCTTTCTCCAGCGTCTTATCGATGATCCGTTCCAGCTCCGTCGGCAACTCGGGATTCAGTCGAATGGGAGGTGTGGGCGTACGGTTCAGGATGGAATCGAAAATCATGCCTGAGGTATCGCCGCGAAAAGGCAACACTCCTGTCGCCATTTCGTAGAGAACCACGCCAAACGAAAACAGGTCAGTTCTCGCATCCACTTCTTTGCCCCGCACTTGCTCGGGCGACATGTAAGCCACGGTGCCCAGCGTGGTCCCCGGGCTGGTCAAATGCTCGGGCTCAATCGAACGCGTCGGTGTGTCGGCACCGCCGGCACCCCGCCCCTGAATCCCCTCCCCAGATGGGGAGGGGAGCGAGGGGTGGGGGGAACTCGTGACCTTCGCCAGACCGAAGTCCAGCACCTTGGCGTGTCCGCGCTTGGTGACAAAGATATTCGCCGGCTTGATGTCGCGATGGACAATCCCCTGGCTGTGCGCGGCATCGAGAGCATCCGTGACCTCGATGGCGATCTCGAGCAGTTGCTCCAACTCGATCGGATGGCCCTGGATGCGGTGCTTCAGCGTCATGCCGTCCAGGAACTCCATGGCAATGAATGCCTGGCCTTCGTGCTCGCCGATGTCGTAGATCGTACAGATGTTTGGATGGTTCAGCGCTGAGGCAGCTTGCGCTTCGCGCTGGAAGCGAGACAGGGCTTGCGGGTCCTGGGAGAGGGCCTCCGGCAGAAACTTGAGGGCGACAAAGCGATGCAAGCGCGTGTCCTCGGCTTTGTAGACTACGCCCATGCCACCGCCACCCAACTTCTCGATAATCCGGTAATGAGAAACGGTCTGGCCTAACATGTTTGTCGTCCTGGCTTTGCCCGAATGCCCATAGCTTAACAGAGCCGTAGAGAAATTGACAGGTGCAGGTGCTCTGCCGGTGTCATGAAACGCAACTTCGTTGAGCAATTCAGGCCGCGCACCTCAAGCCCCAAGGTGCGAAAGATCGTAGCCCGGGGCGTGAGAAGGTGTGGAAGAATCTTGAATGTGTCATCCTGAGCGCAGCGAAGGATCTCTGCAGTTGTTCGTAAATCATTGAACCCTGGGAGACTGCGGAGATCCTTCGCTGCGCTCAGGATGACGGGCGGTTGATTGTTTCACACCTTCTAAGCCCCGGACTGCTCGCCTACGCCCGCTCCGTGGCCTGACTTCCGACTCACTGATCTCGCATTTTCCGCTTGACAACTGCGCGAGCCTATGATAGCCTATAATTGTGGTCATTTTGTGGACAATTTGCCGTTGTGGGGCGCCAGGCTGCGGCGTGGCGCCTCGCGGCGCGAAGGAAAGCGGAATAGCTCCGGCGCCCGGGAAAAGCAGGACGCTGCGAAAAATGCAAAATAGTGGGAACGAACTGAATAAGTACTTTAAAATAAATGACATAACTTTTTTGAGTGATGCAAATTATGCGCGTTTTGCGTGCAATTTAACACCAATCGGACGCGAAAAGGAGCAAAAACGGCACATCTTGCGAAAACGAAGTCAAGGCTTTCGAACTGCAAGACGAGGCCCGGACCGTGACGAGCATCCGGCTACACGAACTTCGGGCTTGCATGAAGTCCAACTCCACAGGCTGACGGAGAGTGCCCTGGTTTCGGGTAGAGCTGGCCCTTAGGCCAGCACTTGCCGACCCTTCGCCCCGCTCAGGGCAAGCTCTAAAGGTCGGCGCTACGTCCCAATCAGGACAGCGCCCGCTGCCGAGCTTGTTAAAAATGGGACGAGCCCGGTACAATGATGTCGTGCCGACATCGGATCCAACGTCAGGACAAAATGTCATCACCGCGCGCGGCCCCCTCTCGTCACCCGGCTCGCCGCGCCCCGCGAGTTAGCCTCCCCGCGACCCCCTTCAAGAGGCTATCGCGTTAGGCTGTCGCAAGGGGTTGAGTTTTGCAAGCTATGCAAACCGCAGTGGAAACCGCGTCCGATGAGCAGAGCCGTAGCCCGATGGCGCCTGCCCTGTACGCCGCCTTTGCGATTCTGGCGGCAGGGGCCGTCGTTTACTCACAGACCTTGGCGTTTCATTGGGATGAAGGCTTTCACATCCTCACCGCCTATCTGATCCATCTCGGCAAACGCCCCTATCTTGATTTCTTCTTCCCGCAGACGCCCTTGAACGCTTATTGGAATGCGGCGTGGCTGGGGATCTTCAGCCACAGTTGGCGGGCCGTTCATGCTGTGGCGGCCCTGACAACCGTCGCCGCCGTGGTGTTGATCGCACAGTATTTGTATACCCTCTTTCCCGACCGCCGTTGGAAACCGGCAGCCGCCTTTGCCGCTCTGGCGCTTTTCGGGCTTCATTCGCTGGTATGGGAATACGGGACGATCGCGCAGGCTTATGCGCTTTGCCTGTTCCTGGTGGTGGCGACTTTTCGGGCGGCAGTGGCGGCAGTGGGCCGGCCGAAGGCCGGGATGAGCGTGCTGGCAGGCATGTTGGCGGGTGCGGCCGCATGCTCGAGTTTGTTGACGGCGGCGACCTTCCCTGTCTTGCTGGTCTGGATGTGGCTCAACAATCGGACCGGTAGCCGCTGGCTCAAGGCCGCCGCCTTCGTGGGCGGCGCCGTACTTCCGTGCCTGCCGGTGCTGGTTCTGTTCGTCCAGGGACCACACAATGTGGTCTTCGACATCCTCAAATACCACTCCATCTACCGCCGCGTCGAGTGGCCCGGAGCCACCGAACACGACATCGGCATCGTGACGGACTGGGTCAACGGATCGCAAAGCCTGCTGCTGGTGCTGCTGGCAGCGGCAGGCCTGGCTTTCAGCCGGAAGGCCGGATTCGACCGTCCCCGGCAAGCGGAGTTTCGTCTCTGCCTTTGGCTGGTGCTGGCGATCAGTGTGCAAAACCTCTTTGCCCATCCGACCTTCCCCCAGTACTATATATTCCTGATACCGTTTCTCACCGTGCTGGGGACCATCGGATTCTATGTCTTGTCATTGCGTCTGATGGATCACGACCGCCCCCGGATCCCGGTGATCCTGATGGTCGGCATTGCGGCCCTCTGCCTGGGCAACAGCATCTATGATGATCGGGACACCTACACGTGGCGCGATCTCGAGCGCGTGGCCGCGAAGGTCAAGCAAGTGACCCCGAAAGGCGCCGCCTTGTTGGCGCCCGAACAACTCTACGTTCTGGCGCAGTGGCCGGTACCTCCCGGCATGGAACACGACGACGCGCACAAGCTCCAGCTCGGTTCCGCCGAAAGTGCCAGGCTGCACATCGTGCCCAGCGGGGAGGTGGATGGGCAGATCAAGGCGGGCGATTACGCCACCATGGTCTCCTGCGACGACGACCGGACGAGCGAAGTGGCAGGGTGGAACGTCTACGCGCAGAAGGCCGATTATGGCGAGTGCGCGGTGTTCTGGCAATGGACCAAGAAGGCCGTTCCGAAGTGAACTCAAGGAGCACAAGGTCGATCACCGCAGGCGATACCTGCGGACAAACTAACTAATGCGGCAGATCAGTGATTACCGGCTGGCAATTCAAGTCCTCACCCTGGCATTCCTTTTGGAGATTGCAGTCAGTCCTTGTGTTGCCATGCCTCAAACTTACACCCTGAAGGGTGAGGTGACGGGAGACGACAATGCTCCCATAGCCGGGGCATCCTGCACGCTTACCGGTCCCGGTTTGCCGCCCGGAGGCCGGCCGCGAACCACGGGAGACCGAGGCGGCTTTGAGTTCACCGGTCTTACGCCCGGCCACTACGATCTGACCTGCGCCGCGCTCGGCTACGAGCCGATCGTTAAAAAGGACATCGAGGTTACGGAAGGAGAATCGCCCCTCCTCCAGTTTGCCCTGCCGCGCGAGGAAATCCTTCGGCAGAAAGTTGAGGTTAAGGAAAAAGCCCCCTCGGTCGCTCTCGAACCCACCACCGCGCCAGCCGCCACCATCAGCGGCGGAGAGATCCGGGCTTTGCCGCTGGTGGAACAGAAATTCCTGGCCGCCTTGCCGCTGGTGCCTGGCGTCATTCGGACGCCGGACGGAAAAATAAACATCAAAGGCATGACGGAAAACCAGGGCATGCTGCTCATTGACTCCGCGGAAACCGTCGATCCGGTCACCGGAAGTTTCTCGATTCAAGTTCCCATCGATGCGGTGGAATCTGTGGAAGTTCAGAAGACGGCCTATCAAGCCGAATTTGGCCGCTTCAGCGGCGGGCTGACCAGCGTCCAAACCAAGGCCCCGCAGGACAAATGGAACTGGGAGCTGAACGATTTTCTCCCCAGCATGCGTTTCCGCAGCGGCCACATGGTGGGCGTCGAGGACGACTCGCCACGCCTCAGCTTCACCGGCCCCCTCTATAAAGACAAGCTGACTTTCTCGGAATACACCCGGTACGATATCAACAAGCAACCCGTGCGCGGACTGGCTTGGCCACATAACGAGATGAAGAAGCAAGGCTTTGACTCGTTCACGGACATCTACTATGCAATTTCACCTCAGAATCTTCTGACCGGGAATTTGAAGATGTTTCCGTTGCGCGAGCAATACCAGAATATCGACTCCTTCATCGCTCAGTCCGCTTCCTCGGACTATGCCCAGAGCGGGTTCTCTGTGGGCGCCACAGACCGGTACATGTTCACTAACGGCGGCGTGCTGACCACTCTCTTCCAGTACACCGATTTTGACAGCTACGCGCACGGACAGGGCTCACAGGACATGGTCCTGACCGTGGACAACTGGGATGGAAACTGGTTCAATTCCTGGACGCGAGCTGGACGGCAGCAAGAGTTGCTTCAGAATTATCAGTCCGCAAGGTGGAATTGGGCCGGCCACCATACGTTCAAGGCAGGCGGGGATCTTATTCATCGCTCTTATGACGACAACAGCAAGTCTCACCCGGTTCAACTCGTACGCCCGGACGGGTCGCTGGCCGAACTCATCACCTTCCAAGGCGCCGGTGTCCTAAGCGCCGAAGACACGGAAATGACCGTTTTCGCCCAGGACCATTGGGCCTTCAACGACCACGTGGCGCTCGACTATGGTCTGCGCTATTCCGCCCAGACTCTGGGATCGTACGCGGCGTTCGCCCCGCGCCTTGGCCTGGTTTATTCTCCCGGGCAAAGCGCCAAAACGATTATTCGTTCGGGCGTCGGACTTTTCTACGACCGCCTGCCGCTGCTCGCCGGCGATTTCACCCAGAACCTGACGCGCGTGGTGACCTATTACAATGCCCAGGGTGTGCCCACCGGGCCGCCCATTGTTCTCCAGAACTATTACCAGGAGAAGGTGGAGCACGGAATCGTCACGCCCTCGAACAACCGCTTAGGCAGCACGCCTTTCAACTTGACCTGGAACGTGGAATTGGACCGGGAGATTCGGCCTAATGTGATCGCTCGCGTGAACTATCTCAGCAGCCGCTCCTACCAGGAATTCATCATCAATCCGCTTTACGAGGCCTCCCCCGGACCCCTCATGCTCCTCAGCAACACCGGCTCGTCGCGCTATCACGAGCTGGAAGCTACGTTGCGCTTCAAGGTCCGCGAAAATGCCGACATCAACGTTTCGTATGTTAACAGCCTCGCTCGCGGAGATCTGAACACGCTCTCCTACGTCTTCGTGCCTTTCGAGCAGCCGGTCATCCGGCCCAATTTCTTCTCCACATTGCCCAGCAACGTTCCCAACCGGTTAGTGACCTGGGGGCGGATCAAAGTCCCGTGGGAAATTACCGCCGGGCCCGTGCTCGACCTCCATACCGGTTTCCCCTATTCCGCCGTCGATGAGCTTCAAAACTACGTCGGTAACCCCAACAGCCTTCGTTTCCCGACCTATTTCTCCCTCGACCTGCAGCTTGCCAAGGACTTTCGCATGCGCTGGATTCCCTGGGCCAAAAATCATAAGTTCCGCGGTGCGATGCGGGTCTTCAATATCACTGACTACGGCAATTACCGCGACGTCCACAACAACGTCGATTCCCTATATTTCAACCAAGTGCGAGACGTCAAATTCGCCGGTTTTCTGCACCGCTTCTTTGACGTTTCCCTGGATGTCATTTATTGAAACGCGGGATCTTAAGATGGTCACTCTCGACTTGGGTTGCGGAAAGAAAAAACAAGATCCTGCGGCGATCGGGCTCGATCGGCAACGCGGCTCCTCGGCGGACGTGCTCTGTGATCTGCGGCATTTCCCCTGGCCGATCAAGGACAATTGCGCCGGCAAGGTTTACCTCTCCCACTTCCTTGAACATCATCCCGACATTCTTGGGGCCATGGCGGAAGTGCATCGAATCGCGCAAGCGGGAGCGGAAGTCATCATTGTGACCCCTCACTACAGCTCTCCTGACTCTTACACCGATCCCACTCATCTCTTCCACCTGGGAGTGCACAGTTTCGACTACTTCGTGCGCAGCAGCTTTGAGGATTTCACTTATGATGCGGGCGGGTTTCGAATCTTGGAGCGCCACCTGACCTTCGGCGGAAACTTGCTGCTCGATAATCTGGGGAGATTTTTTGCGGCTATCTCGGTCGACTTTTACGAGAAACACTTGGCGTGGATTTTCCCGGCGCGGAACATGGTCTGCCGGCTGTCGGTTACAAAGGACAGTTGAGGAGTCAAGCAGTCGAGAAGTTGAGAAGTCAAAACGCCAAGCGGCCCTGCCGAGAAAATCGAGAGTCCGTTCGGCCACTCCTTAACTTCTGGACTCCTCGACTTCTCGACTGCCTTATTGTGCGATCTGGCCTTGATCCGGCTGATCCAAGGGTGGCGGTGGTGGCAGGTCCTTACCGACTGTCGTCCGGTTGACGATGAAGGTCAGTTCGGTTCCCTGCACAAGGATGAGCTGCTTTTCGTGTTTGAGCAAGCTGTAAAGCAACGCCGTTCCGGCACCGATGGCCGCGCCATATCCAATGTCAGCCCCGATGCCGTGGCCGCCGCACATGCCGTAATACTCGCACTCTATTTCGTGACCCAGGCCTACTTGCGCGCCCGCTCCGGCACCCATGGCCCCGGTGATAGCAGCGCCCTCTAAGGCATCTTTCTTGCTCTTGCCGCATCCCTCGAGCGTGCCTTCGTCATCTTTGGTATGGGCGCACGGCGCGTTGTTCGAATCGTCCAAGGTGCTCGGAAGCAGGAACGCCTTGTCCTCGTCGGGTGTCACCACCTTGTCAATGACCAGTCGCATCAAGGCTTTGCCCTTCACACGTTCCGAAGGTTTCACAAAGGAAACGTGCCCGATGACCTGGCTAAACTTGGGCACGATCTCTTTTCCGTCCACCACGATCGGTTGAGAAACCTGTCCCGTGAAGGGGTCGCCCGACTTATTGGTCTTGGAGGTCAGCGTAGTCGTAAGCTTCATGTGGAGCACGCTGCCCGCCGGGATCAGATCTCCGGGTTTCTTCGGGGGGGGCGCTTTCGTATCTTCACCAAAGGCGCAAGTGAAGACGAACACCATAGCCGCAAGGACACTCAATACCCTTACCGTCCCGCCTCGCATAACCTGCTCCTTTCGCTGACCTCTCGCCCCGGTGGCGAACCTTCATGACGCTTTCAAAACCTTCGACACACTGTGGGGTAGTATACCACTCCGTTGGATGCGGGTGCCGTGTAATTCGATTCCGAAAGACATGGAGCGGTTGCCCGTGATTCTCGATCGGCAACTGAAACACGGCAACTCCCTAGAGGCGGCCTCCCATCAGGCTGTAAGTGAGGATGGCGAGTACAAGGAGGGTCACCACAACGTAGAGCCGGTCACGTTCGACAGCGAAAGCCACAACCGAGAAGGCAACACGAGCCACCGGAGTGGCAATCAAGAGCAGAAGCCCGAGTTGGATTAAACCTTGTCCCTTGAAGGCCAGGACATTCTTCCAGATTCCTGACACGGTCCGTAGGTCTTTGGGCGTTCCCACAAATATCCTGAAATGAGGCAATTCGTGGCCGTGGCGCCCCAGATATACGCATGCGCCGAAAAGAACCACGGCCGTAGACAGGGTCACCCCAGCCCGGAGGAGGTTGCCAATCCACTTTTCAACCACCTGATCGGTCCAGCGCCTGGTCGGACCTGCCACCCTATAGCCTCCCGGTCACGCCGTGATAGATCATCTCGAGCGCCATGATGGCGATGACGACACCGAAAACAATCCGCAGCCATTTTGTCTTCACTTCAGCCAGAACACGTGCTCCCACCAGGGAACCACTGACCACCCCCAGCATCACGGGCATGGCGAGGCCGGGATTGATATAGCCTCGGGAAAGGTAGACGCCGGCACTGGCCGCAGCGGTCACCCCGATCATGAAATTACTGGTGGTGGTCGAAACCTTGAAAGGAAGCCGCATGGCCTGATCCATAGCAATCACTTTGACGGCTCCCGAGCCAATCCCCAAGAGGCCTGATAGAACCCCCGCGCCAAACATCAGGCTGAACCCGGTAGGCACCGCCTGTGGGCAGTAACCCACGGGGCCATCGTTTGTGGGATAAACGCTGTTCATTTTCAGCCGGGTAGCGAGAGGGTCGGGCCGGCAATCGCCCAGGTGGAGGTGTCGTGGACGGCTCGAAGCGTAGGCCGAATAAAGCAGAGCGAGGCCAAAGATGATGGAGATGGAGCTAGTCGGCATCTTGGTAGCCAGCAGCGCCCCCCCGAGCGCCCCCAAGGTAGTGGCAATCTCCAGGAACATCCCAATTCGGATATTGGAGAAGCCCTCGCGAACGTAGGCGGCTGCCGCACCTGAGGAGGTCGCAATCACGGAGACGAGTGAAGCGCCGATGGCGTATCGAATGTCAACGCCGAGGGCCAGGGTGAGCACCGGGGTAATGATGATCCCTCCGCCCAGGCCCGTCAGCGAGCCAAGAAAGCCTGCCAGAACTGACGAGACGCAGACCAGCAGGCTGAATTCAATGATGTTCACTGTACGTCCCCGTCAGACTGCGCCAGCGTATTCCTATTAAATCCAGGACCATCTCAGCGGAGTCACGCAAAAACCGCACCTTGGTGGCCGGGTTGTCGTTCCATCGTACCGGCACCTCAACTATCTTGCCGCCTCCTCTTTCGACGAGGAATAGGAGTTCTGGGTCAAATCCGAAACCCTCGATGCGCAGCTTCGTAAACGCCCTGCGGGTGGAGTTGCGGTTGAATAGTTTGAATCCGCATTGTGTGTCGTGCAGTCTGAGGCCCGTGAACGCCCTAACGAGCAAGTTGAAAAACCGCCCGCCCATTTCGCGGAGCCAGGGCTGATGGACTCCAATCAATTCGCGCTGCAGGGCCCGCGAACCGATGGCGACATCGGCGCCGTCGCGTTGAAGAACCGAGAGCAATCTATCCGCTTCCTCGATCGGCGTGGAAAGGTCGGCGTCGATGAAAAGCACGTACTTGCCCGTCGCTTCCAGCACTCCATGGCGGACTGTGAACCCCTTGCCATGGTTGCGGTCGTTCCGAACCAGCCGAATGCCCGGATACTCCTCGACGGTCTGGACCGTTTGGTCCGTCGAACCGTCGTCCACCACAATCAGCTCAACCGGGTAAGGCATGGACTTCTGGATATGACAGAGCTTTTCCAGCGTGCCACGAATGCGCCGCGCTTCGTTGTACGCAGGAACTACAATGCTTAGAAATGGCTCGGGCATCGAAGTCGAGGAGTCGAGAGTCAAAAGTTAAGGAAACAAAACGAGACTATAGTACGGGCGGGTTCGGAAATGCAATCGGGTTAGGTTGCGCCATACGGGGCCCGCCGTTAAACCACCTACCCTCTCCCCGGGGAGAGGGTGGCCCGCGACGGCGCTTTCATCAGTCGTCGTGGGCCGGGTGAGGGGTCGGTGTTCAAGACCACCTTGGTTCGCGCTTGCTTGTAGCACACTCCACCAGGTACCAGTTCATCAGGCTCTGGTACGGGATCCCCCGCTCTTCCCCTATGGCTTTGAAATAAGCGATCGCTGCCTCGTCAACGCGGATCGTGATCTGTTTCTTCATCCGTCGAGCGTAGGGATTCTTGACGGATTTTGAAAAGTCGTAATTTTTACGCATATTTGTAACCTTCATACTGGCCTCGCTCCGAGCGGTCGGCTTTCCGGGCTGAGATGATTCTGATCGTGTCGCCATGACGGTAACAGTGACACACCACCAGAACGCGCAGCAGACCGCTCATTCCGAGGAGAATAAACCGGTCTTCGTCTTGGGAGTGATCCGGGTCAGCAATGAGGCGGCCAAACTAGTCGGCGAAGGCCGATTGCGCTTCTTCAAATGAGACGCCGTGCTTGCGCTGATTCGAGGCATTCTTTGCCTCATCCCACTCGAACTTAATTGCGTCCACGGTGACCATTATAGCATAATTACATTGTAGTGAAGCAGAAAGGCAGCGGCTAGCGCCGAGCGAAGCTCTGCGTTTCGCCGGGTTACGAAGTCTCAAGACCGCAGAGCTTCACTCTGCGCCAGCCACGGGCCCGCTACCTAGCTTTCGTTGGTTTTCTCGGTCTGGACAGCGAGTGAGGGAACCGCTGGGTTCTTTGCCGCCGGTGGAACGGCATCAGGGATTTTGTACAGTCGTCTGAAGTCGAAATGTTCTTCGATCGCCTTTCTTGCTTCGTCGAAAACAGCGATGTCCTGCTTCGCTGAATGTAGCGGTACGCTTAACTTCTCGTACCATGACTTTAACGACGGCATATGGTCACGCACTTTCTCTGGCAGAGTCTTTTGGTACAGTTCGAGGATCGTCTCGCCTGGCTGCTTCTCTGTTATCCCAGTCTGGCGGCGGCCAAATTGCTCGATAAATGACCTCAGATAGAATAGGCCGGCAAGCACGTTGCCGGTTTGAGCGGCAACGATTGCCTCGCTAAAAAGCCATTTTTCTGGCTTAGGGATGTACATCGCAACTTCGACCTCTTCAAACGGTGAACGCCCCGTGATAGTCAGCTTCCAACCATGACGCTCGATGAGAAACGAAACAGGCCGCGACCTGCACGTCTCACACTGATATACGAACGCAAACAACTGATACCGACGGGGATGGAAGCCGATGCGATGGTCACGCGCGCTCAACTGACCGATTTGGTTCGTTGCGTCAATGTGCCAAGTAGGACTAAACGTCTCGCGGGCCTTGCATTGCGAGCAGTACAATTTGACGTTCTGCAAGGAAAGCAGTACTTGCTCAAAATGGTCAGGACCCGCCACAGGGCTCTCTGAAATGCTTATTACCTCGTCAGAAATCTTATTGGCAAGCTGCTGAAGCAAGTATTGTTCGGTTGACAAAACGATGTCTGCGGCCAGTTTTTCGTACACGCTTTGAGGATCGGCGGCGACAACGCTCTGGTATAGGTGTTTCTCTTCCAACAACAGTTTGAATTGTGTTTTGAGAGATTCGTTCACGGTGTACACGAAAAGGGACTTCGCTTTGGCGAACTCACTCATCCCATCACCGCCTCTCAGCCGGCTTGATTTCGCGAGCAGTCATTCACCCAACATTATCGCATCTCTCGTCGAGTAAGCGTTCAGTAGTCCGCCGGCAGGCGTTCGAGTTGGTCCATGGTGAGGATGAGGCCTTCTTTGCAGACGTAGAAGGAGCCCACGTTGCAGCGGCCGCACTTCCCTACGCCGCATTTCATGCGGTTTTCGAGGCTGGTGTAGACCACGCTCGGTTTGATCCCCATGCGGTAGAGCACAGGGAGCGTGTTCTTGATCATAATGGGCGGGCCGATGACGAGGGCGACGGAGTTATCCGCCGGCACGCCGGCGCGCTCGAAGACGGTGGGCACAAACCCGATCTCGCCGGTCCAGTCCGGCGTCTGGCCGCCGGGATCGACGCAGCGCACCACGCGCACGTTGGGGTGCTTGGCCCACTCATCGAGTTCATCGACGTAAACCAGATCCGCAACAGTACGGGCGCCGTAGACAACCGTGATGTTGCCGTAGTCGGCGCGATTCTCGAGCGCATACCAGACGGCACAGCGCACGGGGGGCATAGCAATGCCGCCGCCGAGGAAGATCAGGTTCTTGCCCTTCCATCCGTCGTCCATCGGGTAGAAGTTACCGTAAGGGCCGCGGAAGCCGATGACGTCGCCTTCCTCGACGCTCCACAGCGCCTCCGTGACGCAGCCCACCTTGCGGAAGCAGAACTCGATGTAGTCCTTCCAATTTGAGCTCGAGCAGATGTTGAAGGTGGATTCCCCGTAGCCGAACACGGAAAAGATGCCGAACTGGCCGACGTGAAACGAGAACTCCTTGGCCCGGGCCTCGTCGAGGAAGCGGACCTTGACAGATTTCACATCCGGCGTCTGCCGGCGCGTCTCGATGACCTTCATGAGGTCGGGCTGGTAAATGTTATGCATGGTCGATTTTGGAGTGCGGCGGCTTGCCGCCGCTCTCTTGAGCGCGAGCTTGCTCGCGCCCCAACATGCGAAATCGGCAATTCTCGGCCGGCCAGCAAGCTGGCCTGATGGAAAGCGGCAGCAAGCTGCCGCAGCCAAAAGCGCCTTGGGCGCTACAAAGCGCTCAGTACACTGAGCACGCCGATCCCTTCCGGGCAGTTGCGCGTGCAGTTTCCGCAGCCCGTGCAGAGGATTTCGCCAAACTTCTCCGGATAGATGCGGAACTTGTGATCAATACGCTGGCGCTGTCGCGCGGGCTGGTTGGGGCGCGGGTTATGGCCGGAAGCGTGCAGCGTGAACATGCTGAACTGGCACGAGTCCCAGTTGCGGGCGCGCACTCCGCGCTCGATATTGCCCTCGTCCACGATATCGAAACAGTGGCAGGTGGGGCAGGTGTAGGCACAAGCGCCGCACCCCAGGCAAGCCATGGTCTGCGCCGGCCAGAAGGGGCTATCGAAATTGTCTTTTACGAAGGCCCGCACCTCGACCGCGTCGAAGCGCTTCTCAGGCCCGGACGGCAAGCTGGCCACGCGCTCCGAGGCTTGCAGCTTGCCGTCGAACAGTGCCTTGCCTTTCTCCGTCAGGCAGCGGACTTCATACTCACCATCGCCCAAGTCGAAGAGCATGGCGTCCGAACCACGCTCCGCATCGGGCGCGAGGCCCACCGAGGTGCAGAAGCACGCTTCATCATGCGCCGCGCAGGCCAGCGTCACCACAGTGGTTAACTGCCGCTGGGTGTTATACAGGTCGTCCTTATAATCCCAATTGAAAACGTGGTCCAGAATGGGAAGTGCGGCCGCGTCGCAGGGCCGGCCGGCAATCAGCACCTGTTCCGCCCGCAACGGCTCGACTTCGTTGAGCTCAATTCCCTTCCCCGTAATCCGGTATCCATAAAGCTCTTCGTGCTTGGGGAAGAGGAATTCTTTCATCGAGTTGGCAGGGTGAATAAAGCCTTCCAGCGCCAACTGGTCGGAAGATTGGAGAGGCGCGTAGAATACGCGGCCGTCGCGCACCGGTCCAATGGGGGACGCGATGAGGCGCGGGCCGACAACACGCTTGCCCTGCGCGATCCAGCCTGCCGCCAGTTCTCGCAACGCCGATTGGGAGATAGTTGCGCTCACCGGATAAAGTTCTCCTTGTCCTGAAGCGAGTAAGCGCCGATCAAGGGTTCGGCCTTGGGGTCCATGCCGGCGCGGTAAGCAAAGTGCTCCTCGGCGGCTTTCGCGAGAGAAAGGTTGAGCAGGCGCAAGTCAATCCCGGCCGGACACGCCCGCGTGCATTCATCACATCCGATGCAACGCCCGGCAAGGTGAAAGGCGCGCAAAATGTGCCAGGCGAAGTTGCCCTTGTCGGTTGCCGAAGGTTCGATCACGGTGGGCCGGTTTTTGTCCACCAGGCAGCGCTCGCAATAGCACATCGGGCAGACTTGCCGGCAGGCGTAGCACTTCACGCAACGCTCGAATTCGGTTGCCCAGTAGGACATGCGCTGGGCCGCAGGCAACGCCATCAGGGACTCCAGCGCTTTCCACCGGTCGGCAGACTCCGGGGCTTGCTTGTCCGTTTGGCCAATCACTTCGTCCGCGAAACGCGGTAGGTGAACTTCGCAGGTCTCGCATTTTGGCTCGCCCAGGCCTTGGCAAGCCATGCCGATGACATGTATGTCCTTGCGTTCAAGCTGCGATTCCTTCTCGAGCACCACCAGGGCGCGTTCGTCGCAGCCTTTCACCACAATCGCCGGCCGGCCCAGGGCCCGGATCTCCTTGCGCTTCAGATAGACCGTGAGGTTTGCCAGACACTCGTCGTTCCACACCAGCTTCTCGACGTCCTCGGGCTTGGTGATGAACACCGGGCCGCGCTTTCCGTAGCCAATCACCACCTTCACCTTGTTCTCGGCCAGCAGGCGGCGGCAGGTCTCGCGCAGGGCCAACTCTGACTCTTCTCCCCAAGCGGAAGCGGTTGGAGTCTCGGCACGCGGGCGGGACGCCCGCGTGACAGCGGGCGAGACGCCCGCACCACTTGCCACTCCCCGGTAGAGACTCGTGTAGGGTCCCAACTGGCGGGTTTTCTCGGTGATCTCTTTCACGACCTCCTGCCACTTGTGACCTTCCGCAGCCGAAATCCAGGTAAAGTGAATCCTCTCCATATCAAAACCCAACGCCTGGAGGAGTTCACGGAAGAGTATCCAGCGGCGGCGGGCGTGGTAGTTGCCCGATGTGTAATGGCAATCGCCGGGGTGGCAACCTGAGACCAGTACCGAATCCGCACCGATCTCGAACGCCTTAACGATGAGGTTGAAGTCGATCCGGCCGGTGCACGGCAGCCGGACGATGCGCACGTTGGGTGGGTACTCGAGGCGGGTGGTCCCCGCCAGGTCGGCTCCCAGGTAGGTGCACCAATTGCAAACGAAGGCGACGATTTTCGGCTCGAACTCGTCCTGCCGGCCGGAGGCCGGCGCTACATGGTTTTCGCTCATACCAGGCTTTCGACCATGGAATAGATTTGCTGCTCGGTAAAGCCCTCGAGGTCAGCGCTCTTCGAGGGGCAAACGGCGACGCACGTCCCGCAACCCATGCACAGTCCAGGATTCACGCGTGCTGTCCGCTTAATGAAAACGCCCCGCGGCGTGCGGACTTCCGCCTGCTCGATGGCGTGGTACGGACACGCGTGCGTGCAGGTGAAGCAGGCCGCGCAGGTGTCCTCGTTCACTTTTGCAATTTCCGGCTCGCGCGTCAGCTCGCTGGCGGAAAACGTGATCAGCACCTTGCTGGCCGCCGCGGAGGCCTGCGCGACCGATTCGGGAATATCTTTGGGAGCCTGGCAGGCGCCGCAAATGTAAACGCCCGCCGAAGCAGTCTCGACGGGGCGAAGCTTGGGGTGCGATTCGAGCAGGAAGCCGTATTCGTCGTAGCCGACGTTGAACTTCTGGGCCAGTTGCTCGACCCCGTCGGCGGGGCGCATGGCGTTGGCCAGAACCACCATGTCCGCCTCGATGGTGACCGGCTCGCCCGCCAGCGTGTCCGTGCCGCGCACAATCAGCTTGCCGTTTTCCTCCGTGATCTTCGAGACGCGCCCGCGATAATACTGCGCGCCGTCCTGCTCGATGGCCCGTCGGACGAATTCCTCGTAACCCTTGCCGCCCGCCCGGATGTCCATGTAGAACACATGGGCTTGCCCGTCGTGCACCTTGTGCTTGTAGAGCATGGCGTGCTTGGCGGTGTACATGCAGCAAATCTTCGAGCAATACGGCAGCCCCTTGGCGTTGTCGCGCGAGCCCACGCAGCAGAGGAAGACCACGGACTTGGGCTGCGCGCCATCGGAAGGCCGCTTGAGCTCGCCCACTGTGGGACCGGATGCGGAGAGCAGGCGCTCGAACTGCAAGGAATCGATCACGTTCTTATACTTGCCGTAGCCGTACTCGCCGTAGCCCTCGAGTTTCGGCCGGTCCTGAATTTTCCCGATGTTATACAGCTTGTAACCTGTGGCGATGACTACGGCGCCGACCTTTTCTTCGACCAGCTTGTCCTGATCCTTGAAGTTGATCGCCTCTGCTTTGCATTTCTTCAGGCACAGCCCGCAGCCGTTGCGGATGATCTTGGCGCAGACCTTCGCGTCGATCACCGGGCGCGCCGGCACGGCCTGAGGGAACGGAACGTAAATGGCCGGGCGCATCCCCATGGCGTAATCGAATTCGCTGGGGTTGCGCTTCAGGGGGCAAACGTTCCAGCATTCGCCGCAGCCGGTGCACTTTTTGATGTCAACGTAACGCGCTTTCTGGCGGATGGTGACGTTGAAGTTGCCCACGTAGCCACTCACCGTTTCCACTTCCGAATAACTATAGAGCTTGATCTTGGGATGCTGGCCCACTTCCACCATGCGTGGCGTCAGGATGCACTGCGAGCAGTCGAGGGTGGGAAACGTCTCGGAGAGGCCCGCCATCTTCCCGCCGATCGAGGGCTCCCGTTCCACCATCACCACTTCATAGCCGGAATTCGCGATGTCCAGCGCGGCCTGAATTCCTGCCACCCCGCCGCCGATCACCAATGCGCGACGGGTCACCGGGACGCGAATCGGCTCGAGTTCGTGGTCGCGCCGCGCTTTCTCCACCGACAGGCGGATCAATTGCACTGCTTTGGCCGTGGCCTGGGCACGGTTCGGGTGAACCCAGGAGCAGTGTTCGCGGATGTTGGCCATTTCGACGCGGTAAGGATTCAGGCCGGCAAGCGATGCGGCGCTGCGGAAAGTGCGCAGGTGCATGTGCGGAGAGCAGGAAGCCACCACCAAGGCGTCCAGGCGCTCGCGGACAATCCCTTCGCGCACCAGGGCCTGGCCCGGGTCCGAGCACATGTACTTGTAGTTCACCGCGCAACGCACACCGGGAAATTCCGACACCTGCCTGGTGACCTCATCCACGTCCACCGTGCGGGCAATGTTCTCGCCACACCAGCAAATGAAGACCCCGATTCGGGACATGCTCTCCTACGCTTTCCCCGTCGAAAATCACGTCATTCCCGCGAAAGCGGGAATCCAGATTGTCCTAGGGCGTGGACCCCCGCGTGCGCGGGGGTGACGTAGTCTCTTACGTGCTAATCTTCGCCGTTGCAGCGGCCTTTGGTCCGCCGTCGTTCGCCGTGACACCAGCCTTTGGTCCGGCAGCCGGCTTGCTGACCCGAAGGTCAGCGCTACGAGCAACTCCGGGAACGAAATGACGGTTAACACCCAATGCCTCGGGCTCGAATCCCAGCGCCAAGCCGACTACGTCGGACAGGTAGTAGATTGGCATGGCATGTTTCACGCCATAATGCTGCTCGATGTTGGGCTGCTTCATGTCCAGGTTTACGTGGCACATGGGGCAAGCCACTACCAGGCAGTTGGCTCCGTGCTGCTGGGCATTGGTCAGAATCTTGTGCGAGAGGTCGAGCACCGTCTGCTCGTTGGCCATGGTCATCCCGGCCCCGCAACACTCGGTGCGGTAATTCCAATCCACCGTCTTGCCGCCCAACGACTCCAGGATCTTCTCCATCGAGCGGGGCTGCTCGAAGTCGTCGAATTCGACAACCTCGGGGGGCCGCGTCAGCAGGCAACCGTAATAGCAGGCCGCATTCAGCGAACTGAGCGGAACCTTCACCGCCGCTTTGAGCCGGTCCATGCCAATCGCCTCAAAGAGTTGGATCAGGTTCAGCACTTTTGCTTCGCCGCGCACTTCGAGTTCCACGATCTCCGACACGCTGCGGCGCAGAGCCTCGTTTTCCGCCAGCTCCTTGCGCGCTTTGAGCAGTTGCATCGAGCACATCGGGCAGGGCGCCAGCATTTCGTGGAACCCTTTGCTCTCAGCCAGGGCCAGATTGCGCGCGGGTAGCGCCACGGCGAGTTTCTGGTTCAGCGAGTGCGCGGCGGTGGCCCCGCAGCAAATCCAGTCGTCGAGTTCTTTTAGCTGGACGTCCAGGGCCCCCAGGCAAGCCCGAAGCGATTGCTCGTAGTCGTTCGAAGAGCCGTGCAAAGCGCAGCCGGGATAGTAAGCCAGATTCATAAGGGTGAATTGTCCATGCAACGCGCAAATATGCGGGCCACCACGGCCCGGTCGTGGGCCTTCTCGCCCACCAGATGGAATTTCTTGCGCTTCATCAATTCCGGAGCCAAGGTCGCGTCTTTAAGGAGAAACGCGACGCTTCGCCCGCTAAGGAAAGTGGTTAGTTTGAACTCCCCAATTAACTCCAACTCATTCAGCCGGCCGTTGCGCCGGATATTGGCGAGAAATGCCTTCTGGAAAAGCACGGTGCGCTGCTGCTCAGGCGTGGTCACGCCGCGCTCGAAAGACAGTTGCCGTAACGCGTCCATTATTCCCGCGCAATCCACGGACTTCGGGCAGCGTGTAGAACAGGTCTGGCACGAGACGCATTGCCACATGCCCTGCGCGCGGAGCGCTTTTTCTGTTTGGCCTATTTGCAGGAGGCGAATGAGGTGTGTTGGCCCAGAATCCATTCCGGCCGCCATCGGGCAACCCGCTGTGCACTTCCCGCATTGATAGCAGTCGCGAATCCGGGTGTGAGCTAATGATTCAACCTGGGGAATAACTTGTGCAGAATCAGAGACGACAGTCGCGACATTCAACGGTGCTTGCTCCCTTCGCGAAGAGACCTAACGCAGGGCTAAATGAGACGCAAGCGAGCGCAAAGAACGGGGTGGCAACGACAGGCTGTCCCTGACACAATTTGTCGCTGTCGCTTTTGACCCTCTCCCCGCGCATCGTCTCCGGCCTGCTGAAAAATCCCCGGTGGGGACTGGGACAATAATGTTGCCGGTTCCGAACTGATTGTTTCCTTTTTCATCATCTTTGCCCGGCGTCAGGTCTTTTGACGCCTGACACCTACGTCCAAGCACGTCGCTGGCCACTGTTTCGTGTTCCGGGACTACTTGTCCCTAATCTCCCGGTATTGCGAACCAGTGTCCCCACGAGGAACCCGGCGGCGTGGGTGTTCTTTAGGGTCAAGAGAGGTCAAGGTAGGCAGAAAAGAAACGACCTGCCCTGTAACCGCCTCATGCCCCAAGGCGTCTAGGGACTTGATTGCACCACAATCGATCAAAGGAGAGTCTTCTATGAAGAGAATTGCCTGTTTCTTGGCGTTTGCATTGACATGCGGCCTGTTGTTGATCTGCGGGATGGCGGCGGCCGCCGACGAACCCGCAAAGGTCGCGGGGACGTGGGAAGTGTCGTCCCAGGGGCGCAACGGCCCCATGACCCAAACCCTGACCATCACACAAGACGGCGGCAAGATCACCGGCACCCTCACCAGTCCTCGTGGCGATGCTAACTTCGAGGGCACGGTCACCGGCAACAAAGTCGCCTTCACCGTTAAACGTGAGACAGACAACGGCACGTTCGTCATCGAGTACTCCGCCACGGTTGACGGCGATGCCATGAAGGGAACCGCTCACAGTGAACGCTTCGACCGGGAATGGACCGCGAAGCGCACGAAGTAGCTGCGGGAATTGGCGAGGTGAACTCGCGGCTACAGTTCGACGGCGTTGGGAAGATTCCGGGCGAGAAAGCTCTCCGGGTCGGCAGACAGGTGTTCGAACTCGCGTTCGGAATACACGAGCGAGTCTGTGGGGATTGCAGGGGTGAAAACCTGGTAAGGGGCGCGGCTGTTGAGGAAATCGGGGAATTCCCTGCGCACCACCACGATCAAGTCCGCATCGCTATCGGCCGTCCAATTTCCCTGCACGAGCGAGCCAAAAAGCAACACCTTGACAATCTCCGGATGCTCGGCCTTGGCTTCGCGGACTGCCTCGCGCAGGTCACAGAGGATTTGGCGGTGGTCAAGGAATTTGACTTCGGCAAAACTCGAGAATTCTTCGGGCATGTCCCACCAACTCTCGGGCAGTCTCCTCGTTAAAATAGTCGGCCGGCGCCCCGGAAGCGAACCCGTTAGGGTAACGTGAGGTTACGTAGACTCGGTCGAGCCCCTGGGCGCCGGCTAGGGCCTGCGTCGGGACTTGCACCGCAGGTGGCAGTTGGCGCAACATCTCCGTTATCGAATGCCCTCGCACCGACCCATGTAAGGATTGAATCAGGGCCTTCACCGCTTTCTCCGCACTTTGCTGTGCGCCAAAGGCGGCCCACTCATAATACTTCGCGTCGATCGCAGTTTCAGCGAGTCCCAAGTCTCGTTCGGCCTGCTTTAGCCAATCGGCGGCGCGGTTCACTCGAGCACCTTAACGGGGACTGCGAACGTATTTCGCAGCCCTAACCAGATCGAGTGTATCACGAACCGCATTCCCTGCTATACTTTGCGAATTCGATTGAGGAGGCGGAGACGTGAATAAGAAGCTCACTTTACTGGCATTAATAATCGTTAGCCTGGGATTCAGCGTGTGCGGATGGGCGCAGATTGGGATGTTCAGCAAGGAGCAGCGGCTCGAGTTGACCCGGGAATGGAAGGGCGAGCGGTTCGAGGATGGACGGCCGAAGGTGTCTGATGAACTATTGAAACGCATGGCGACAGTGGATGCGGAAGAAGCCTGGGGCGTGCTCATGGGGCATGGGTTTATTAACCAATTCGAAGGCCACTGGCACATCATCAATCCGGGCCCGCGCCTGGCGGCGAGGGTGGTGACCGCCGTGTTTATGCCGGTCCGGCCGGACGTGAACGCCGTGATCGCCGAGCACGGCAAGGCGGAGCATCGAGTGGGCGCGCAGAATTCCTGGATCATTGACATCCTCCAGCCGGGCGACATTCTGGTTGCGGATTTATTCGGCAAGGTCAAGGACGGCACGCTCATCGGCGACAATCTCGGGACCTCGATTTACACCAAAAGTCACACGGGCCTGATTGTAGATGGGGCGGTTCGCGACGAGTCGGGGATAAGCGAGATCGAGGGCTTTCGCGTCTACACGCGGGACGTGGATCCGTCCGCTCTGCGCAATGTTATGCTGATGGGCATCAACGTCCCAATCCGCATCGGACAAGCGACCGTGATGCCCGGCGATGTGGCGGTGACGGATGTCGAAGGAGTTACCTTCGTCCCTCCGCAACTGTGCGAGGAAGTGGCTGACCGCGCCGAAACGATTCACATGGTTGACGAGTGGGGCCACTTGATGCTTCGGCAACAGAAATACACCCCTGGGCAAATTGACGGCAAGTGGACGCACCAGATGAACGAAGAGTTCAATCAGTACTGCGCTTCGAAGGGGTCGAAGGTGCGGAGGAAAGACGAGTAGGCAGTGGGCAGTCGGCAGGTCGGCAGATCGGCAGGTGGGCAGGTGGGCAGTTAAATGGCAGCCCTCTCCCGTGGGGAGAGGGTGTCACGCTCCGGCGCTCTCATCAGCCGGAGCGTGACGGGTGAGGGGGTCACACCTATTGCAGCTCTCTTAGCAGTATCCAAATGCTCGGTAATTTGCTATCTGAAAAATGCAAACCATTTGCCGTTTGATCTTTGTCATTTGCCATTTGAATTGTTCTTGGTTTTTGCCTGACTAGGAGAAAAACGATGTCCAGCCACAACGATACGACGCTCGGCCGGCGAGAAGTCTTGAAAACCTCGGCCGCGATGTTGGGAGGAGCGCTGGTGGGAAGCGATGCCGGAGCCGAGGCGGAGGTGAAGAACGTAAACACGAACTCCAGCCCTTCGACTCTCAAGATCACCGATTTGCGGGTGGCGACAGTCGTAAAACCCGGGCCGAGTCCCTGCACGATCGTCCGGATCGACACCAATCAAGGCGTTTACGGACTCGGAGAGGTTCGGGACGGCGCCAGCGCCACTTATGCGCTGATGTTGAAAAGCCGCATTCTGGGTGAGAACCCGCTTCGCATCGACTTCCTCTTCCGGAAGATCAAGCAATTTGGCGGGCATGCCCGGCAAGCAGGAGGCGTGGTCTCCATCGAAATGGCGCTCTGGGATATCGCTGGAAAAGTGTATGGGACGCCTGTTTACCAGATGTTGGGCGGCAAATTCCGCGACCGGATTCGCATCTATGCCGACACCACGGAGTCGAAGGATCCCAAGGTTTACGCCCGGAACATGAAAATCCGCAAAGAAGAAATGGGCCTGACGTGGCTGAAGATGGATTTGGGAATCGACATGGTGCAAGACACTCCAGGCACTGTGACCCGACCATCGGGACTGAGCAGTTGGGAAGAGAGATTTCTCCCGCACCCGTTCGTGGCGACCGAGGTGACGGACAAGGGGATCGACCTGCTCTGCGAGTACGTGGCGGCGATTCGGGAAGCGGTGGGCATGGAAATCCCGCTCTCCATGGATCACCTCGGCCATATCGGCGTGAAATCCTGCATGCGGCTGGGAAAGGCTTACGAGAAATACAATCTTTCTTGGATGGAGGACTTGATTCCCTGGCAGTACACGGACCTGTGGCAACGCATCACGGAGGAAAGCCCTACACCGACCCTTACCGGCGAAGACATCTACTTGAAGGAAGACTTCATCAAGCTGTGCGAACGTCATGCCGTCGGCAAGATTCATCCCGATCTCGCCACCTCGGGTGGAATTCTCGAGACGCACAAGATCGGCGACGCGGCCATGGAGTACGGCGTTCCCATGGCGATGCACTACGCCGGCCTGCCGATCGGCTGCATGGCAAGCGTTCACTGCGCCGCCGCCACCGAGAACTTTCTAGCGCTCGAAAATCACTCTCTGGATGTGCCTTGGTGGCAGGACCTGGTGGAAGGCATCGACAAGCCCATCATCTATAAAGGCTATATTACCGTTCCTGAGACGCCCGGGTTAGGCGTGACGCTCGACGAGGACCTGGTGAGACGGCATCTGATGCCGGGAACGGGTTATTTCGAACCTACCACGGATTGGGATAAGGAACGTTCCTGGGACAGGATTTGGAGCTGAAACTAACCTCTCGAATCACGTTTGGGGCGAGTTCTGTAGCCTTGCAGCTGTCTCCATTGCGAAGTCGCCATATACCAACACTGCCGCGTCAGCGTAGAGAGTGTGCAAGGGCTCTTTCGGCCGCCCGTCCTTATCCCAAGGCTGAAGATCCCCGTCCAGTTCACAGAATGCGACGTCCTCCGCGCCCGAATCGCGCAACTCCTGGGCGCGCACGAGTACAGCCGCAAGAATGGCCTGATCGAAGGGCTTCAGGTCGAGGTTTTGGAGCGAAAGCTCCACCACGCGAGCCAGCATCTTCTCGCTGAGAAAAAACACCTCAATTGCGGGATGTTTACACAACCACTTCATCCGATCGTCAAGGTGATCCAGCTCAGCGAGGACCGTGCCTTCATACTTGTCAAGCGTGCGCCGGACAGCTTCGGAGTCCCCAGCCTTCAATGTCCCCCGCTTTGAAGCCCAGGCCAAGTAGCTCCGCAAAGAATCGGACGTAGCACGAGGCTTGAATTTCTTTCGGATCGGGTGTCGCGATTCCGTCAGACAGATGGAGGGCAAATACAACCGGCGCTTTCCAACCTCAGCCCTCTCCACCAGTTCCAAAGCTTTCGGCGGTCGGACGTGTTCGGGTGCCCCGTACTCGACGACCCAGTTCGTCTCCACAAACACGTGCTTCATGTGCTATAGGCTCTAAGGTTGGTGGGTGGTCGAAGGCTGCGCGCCCGGACAACACCTTGCGAGACCGCTGGGAAAATATACAATTGCGCAGCACGTCTCAGATCATCAGGCAGTTGCCGCAGACCCGCCTCGGAGTTCAAGCCCTCGAGCCATGCCTGTATCAGCCGTACAAATTGATACTCACCCCTACGGTCGTCCTCAGAGATCTCGAATTTGAGAACATGCTTGGTATCGAACTCGGCCACTCGCGTGATCGAATCCTCAGATGTGCCCAGGTACCGGTCGCGATACAACCGAAACCGCTTCGGTGTGACTAGGATGCCGACGGGGCAGCGCATGCCCACCATATACCTTTTTAACTTACTTTCCGAGGTCGGCAGGTTCCGCTCGCTGGTCTTTGCCTCAACCACCAAAACGATGTCAGAACTCTCGGGATCTGTGACGATTATGTCCGGTCCAAATGGCATAGCTTGAGAGTAGCATTCTTCCTTGCCGTCATCAACGCCCACCCGGCTGGGGAGGTGCGTCACGGCACTTGGCTTTGGAGTTTCTTGATTGCTTCCAAAGCTTGCTGATTGCCGGGCTCGCTTTTCAAACCGGTCTGCAATTCTTCCAGGGCCTCACGATCCCTTTTGGTATCCGTATAAAGCAAACCCAACATAATATGAGCGCGGCCGGAAGCGGGGTCGAGTGCTTTGGCTTGCTGAAAGGCGCGCTCGGCTTCCGCGTACTTGCCCTCACGCCAGGACACCAGCCCAACGCCCCAATAACCGCGAGGCGTCCTGATCACGCGAAGGGATTCCTGGTATTCCTTTTCAGCCTCCGCAAGTCTTCCATGATCGAAATAGAAATCAGCTAACCCGACGTGAGCGCGCACGCTCAACGGGGAAAGCACCAGCGCCGTTCGGAATTCCTTTTCTGCATAAGCCGTTTGTCCGGTCTGATCGTACAGTTCCCCCAGGAACAAGTGGGGCTGAAGCTCTTTGGAGTCCTTTAAGAGGGAGCGAATCAGGTAACCCAGCGCCTCGTTGTAGCGCTTCCGTTTCATATTGAGCAAGGCAAGGTTATTAAGAATCACGGGATAATCCGGCGCAGTCTTATCCGCGGCGACTAACTCCCGTTCCGCGTCGTCCAGGTCGTCCCGGTCGAGGTAGATACCCGCGAGGTTGAGGCGCATGATGTAAGCGTCAGGCTGTGCGGCGATGGTGGCCTTGTAGAGCCGTTCGTCGTCGTGCCAATCGCGGTTTCGCCGCACGATTCGCCACACGCAGAGGAGCGCAAGGACGAGCGCGGAAATGACGGCGACGGCTCCCCAGACCCGAGGACGCCACGACTGCTGGTGCTCATAGCCGCCGATTGCCGTTTCTCTCCACAACTTGGCACCCGCCCAACCCAGACCCCAGCAGAATCCCACCGAAGGCAAATAAAGGTAGCGTTCAGTGAAAGTGTTGGCGGACATCCAGGGCGAGTACAAAACAGGTGCCAGGTTGAGGAGGAAAAAGATCAGCCCGAAGCTCACCAGGCGTGCGCGCTTCCAGCAGAGAACAATCAACAATGTCAACGCAGCCAACGCCACGGCGCCTGCGATGACGCGCGGATCGGAAAAACTCGTGCTCATGTGAAAGGTATAGAAAGCGCAAAGCGAGGCGGGCCAGAGGAGCTTCCAGACGTACTGCCCGGCCAGTTGGAGGGCGGAGAAGAAGACCACGTCCGGCCCCATGTTGGGAAACTGGGATCTGCCGGCCATGCCGCCCACAAAGTGGATTCGGAATGCCAAATACCCCAGCGCCAGGAACCAGAGCGGGCCGTAACGCGACAGCTTCGTCGAGGTACTGGTCGCACGACGATCCTCACGGCAGGCGTGTTCGAAAAGCGTGGCCAGCACCGGCAGAGTGACGGCGGGTTCCTTGGCCAGCAAAGCCAGAGCAAAACTCGCGGCCATCGCCAGATGACCGAGAATCAGTTTTCGGCCTCGCCACTCCGAAAGTCCCAGAAAAAACCAGAACGTGAGCAGAAAGAAAAAGGCCAATTCCAGATCTGTCACGGCGGCGATCCAGGCCACTGATTCCGAGTGGACCGGATGAATGGCGAACAAGCCGGAGGCGATGTATGCCGGCAGTCGGTCATCGAACATGCGCCAAGTCACAAAAAACAACACGAGGACCACCAGCGCGTTCAGAACGATGTTCACCAGGTGAAATGGCCAGGGAATGGGGCCAAAAAACTGGTAACAGAGCAGATATCCGAATGACATCAAGGGGCGGTAGTAGTTGCGAGGATAATCTCCGCCAAGGAACGACCACACGGGCGTAGTGAAGATATCCTTCAAATGATGGAAGTTTTGAAGATAGGGATTATTCAAAATTTGCGGGATGTCGTCATAAACGAAGAAGTTGTGGAGAGTGGTAAGGTAAGGAAGAACCGCAAGAGCCACCAATAAGGCCAGCAGCAGCGCATCGCTTCGGCGTATTGAACTTCGAGACTCAGGTAGGTTCACATCAGCAGAACAGGTATTTTCGCCAACGCTCGTCGGAGCGGCCCATCATGCGCATGATCTGACGGCTGGTATGCAGTGTAAACGGGCGCGGCGGCCTCAGAAGTTTCAGCCCCGCCTCTTCGGGGAGCCGGTCACCTTTCAGATTGTTGCACTTGTGGCAGCAGGCGACCAGGTTATCCCAATCCGTGCGGCCCCCGCGCGAGCGCGGAATCACGTGATCCAAGGTAAGTTCATGTGCAGGCAAGGTGCTGCCGCAGAACTGGCAGGTGTAGCGGTCGCGCAACAGCAGGTTCTTTCTGGAGAGGGCGCGCGTCTGGTAGGGAATGCGCCTGAATTCCAGCAGCCGGATGACGGAAGGGATGCGAACTGCCACCCGCGCGGCATGAATGAAGCTGCCATCGTCTTCTTCTGCGGTCGCCACGCCTTTCAGGATAAGGACCAGCGCGCGGCGGACGGCCGTGACGTTAATGGGCTCGTAGGTGGCGTTCAAAACGAGCACCGGTTCTTGCAGCGCCCGTTGGTGGTTCTCCTCCGACATAAGTTTCATCCTACTAAAAAGAAGTGGCCAGTGGCTAGTGGTTAGTGGCTAGTGGTTCTGCCAGAAAACCAGCGGCCAACGGCTATCCGTTAGTGACTAGTGATTGGTCTCTATAAAACGATAGCCAGGCGCCCCGCACTCGGCACTAACCACTAGCCACTAACCACTGTATCTGGAAACTGGGGCGTGGCACGCGCCAAAGACACCGCCAGAACTCGCGTGGCGCCGGCCCGCTTGAGTGCAGCGGCGCAAGCCGAAAAAGTCGCCCCGGTAGTCATCACATCGTCAACCAGCATCACCGTGCGGTTGCGCACCCGTTCGGGCTGTGAAACGGAAAATACCCCTCGAACATTCTCGCGGCGTGCGCTAGGACTCAATCCAACTTGAGGAAGCGTGGGGCGGACGCGGATCAGCAAATCCACAGCCAATTGCAGTCCGCGCTCCTTTCGCCCGACCTTGCGGACCAGGCCTCGCGCCAGCAGTTCAGCCTGGTTAAACCCTCTTTGGCGGCTTCGCGATGTGTGCAGTGGAACCGGAACGACCAGCGCTGAACCCTGCTCTGTCAGCGCCTCGAACGGCCGCAGCAACAGTCCGCCCAGGCGCTTGGCCAGATGCTCGCGCCCATAGAACTTCAAATGGAGAATTGTCTTCCGCAAGTTTCCCGTATAGAGCCCATAACTCCTGGCCATCTCGAAGTCCTGCTCGCCCAGGCGGCAAGGAGCACAAAGCGCGTCAGGAAGTTCCGCCGTTTGCTCTGAAGCAAGCGGAAGACCGCAACATTGACAGTGAGCGCCTAGCCACGGTTGAAGGCTTTCCCAACAGAGCGGGCAAACGGAAGTGCCGCCCGGTCGCTCAAGTTCCAGGCCGCAGAGCAAACAATTGGTAGGAAACACTACGGCACACAGGGTGCCGAACAGTTCCGATAGGAGGGAAGGGGTTGGCGCTTTGTGGTTGACGGCGAGAGAGAAGGCTGACCTCGCTTTCGGTCACCGCCCCTCGGTCTCCTCCTCACCGAGGAGGGGAGCAGGCCCGTTCACTCCCCTCCTCGGCGAGGAGGGGCAAGGGGTGGTGCGTTAGAGCAAACCCTGGTCCTGCTTTTCCTGGCATTCGATGCAATGCCGCGCCCAGGGAACCGCTTCCAGGCGTTTTACCTGAACCTCTCCTTGACAGGACACACAGAAGCCGTAAGTGCCATTCTTGAGGCGTTCCAAGGCTTCGTCGACTAATACGAGGACGCGCCGATTCTCGTCGCTCTGGTGGAAGAGGAACTCCTTCGTGTACGAGTTGGCGGCTTTGTCAGCGACATCCTGAGTCGGGTCTTCGTCCGCTTCACGACCGTCACGCTCAGATTTCGTCACCAGCCGCAACAGATCCTCTTGCGTGGAGACGAGGCACTTCTTGTAATAGTCGGCTTTCTTCTTGTCCATGAGCAACCTTTTCGGACTCCCATGAGCTTCAACTAGAAAATTCTATGAGGGGCTGGGAAAACTGTCAAGCAGCTGTGGTCAGCGACAGTGTCTCAGTTTGAAGTAGAGGCGGCTTTACGCCGCCATTCAGCGAGCTAAACTCGCCGCTGCGAATCGCACTTGGACGGTACGCGGCAAGCAGCGCCCGCAAACCAAATCGCCCAATCACCCTCCATAGCTCAAATCCATTCTCTCGCCTAAACGATTTGAGGTTAAAATCATTAGCGTCGCAAGGCAAATTCACAATGGAGGAAATTGATGCCGGGAATATACAAAATCACAGAACTGGTTGGAACCTCACCCAAGAGTTTTGCCGAAGCTACCAAGGCAGCGGTCGCTGAAGCAGCAAAGACCCTCAGGAGTATGGATTGGTTCCAGGTTGTGGAGGAGCGGGGAAGGATCGTGGACGGAGCGGTGGCGGAATTTCAAGTCACGCTGAAGATCGGATTCAGACTCGAAAGGTAACAAAGTCCGCAAGGCATCTCAGCGACGGCCGCGTCGCGAAGTAGAACAGATGCGCTTCGCACCGGCAATCCGAGGAGCCGAATCCCGCGAGGGGAACGGAAGCTCCCTTCAGCGCACGAATGAAGCGAGCCCAGCGATGCTCGCGACGAATCCGGCCGTACGAGTACCCGACGCGGTCGAGTAACAGGTGAGGCCGCAGGTAATCGATGTGCCAGTGCGGCCGCGGCGATAACTGCGCGTGGTGCGCGACGCGGGCGCGCACGCCTCCCGGGCCCAGCGCGCTGCCTACGTAAACGTAGAAGCCGCGGCGCAGTTCGAGCGCGCCGAGTTTGCCGATGTGGATCAGCTTGTCTCTGGGACAAAAGAGGATCAAGGCGTAAGTTCCGCCTTCCGGTTTCATGAGCGTTGCGCCTTTCGGCGCCTGCCTGGCGCGAAGACTGGCTTCGAAGGCACACTGCGGATGAGGTGAAGCATGAAAGCTGCATTTTACGTCGGAAACGCGCAGATGAGTAGCGGTCCGCAGCCCGCCGTCGAACCGGGCCCCGGGCAAGCGCAAATCAAGGTGGCCTATTGCGGCATCTGCGGCACGGATCTGCACATTTTCCACGGGAAAATGGACCACCGGGTTCACCCGCCCCAGGTTATCGGGCATGAGATGTGCGGCACGATCTCGGCCCTGGGGCCGGGGGTGGAGGGGTTTGCAGTTGGCGATGCGGTGACCGTGATGCCCCTCGATCCCTGCAAGAATTGCCCGGCTTGCCGGGCGGGTCACAACCACATTTGCCAAAATCTGAAATTCATGGGCATCGACACACCAGGGGCCATGCAAACTTATTGGACCGTGCCCGCACACACACTCCATCATCTTCCCACCAGCCTGCCATTCCGTATTGCCGCGCTGGTCGAGCCGGTCTCCGTGGCCTGCCACGCCACGCGCCTGGGCGCGGTTGAAGAAGGCGAATACGTGGTGGTGCTAGGGGGTGGACCCATCGGTACGCTGGTTGCGTTGGTGGCGAAGAGCCGAGGCGCGCGCGTCCTGGTCTCAGAGATCAACGCCTACCGATTGCAGCTTCTCCGGAGCCTGGGACTCGAGGTCATGGATCCCCGGCAAGAAGACTTTTCAAAGTATGTGATTGACCAAACCCAAGGAGCCGGCGCGGACGTGGTTTTCGAAGTGACCGGGTCAGCAGCAGGCGCCGAATTGATGACCAAACTCCCGCGCACGCGGGGACGCATCGTTGTGGTGGCGATATTTGCCGAACCTCCCAAGGTCGACCTCTTCCGCTTTTTCTGGCGCGAATTACAGTTGCGGGGGACGCGCGTTTACGAGCATCAGGACTTTGAAGCGGGGATTCGACTGGCTGCGTCAGGCGCGCTGCCTCTGGATCACCTCATCACCCAAACCTACCCTCTGGAAGAGGTGCAGTCAGGATTGGAGCAGATGGAACGAGGCGGCGCGGTGATGAAAGTCCTGGTGGAAGTACAGTGACAAGTGACGAGTGACGAGCGAAGACTTGCCACAGAGGGCACAGAGTTCGCGGAGAAAAGCAGATCCTTCGCTCCGCTCAGGATGACATGTGATTCTAAGCGGAGCAAAGGATGACATGTCATTCTGAGCGGAGCGAAGAATCTGCTTTTGGTTGGGGCTATGCCGCGCTGTGTCATATGCGGTGAATTCGGGAGCAATGCGATATGCAAATTCTCGATCTGTTCAAACTCGAAGGGAAAATTGCCCTGGTGACGGGCTGCAGGCGCGGAATCGGAAAGGCCATCGCTCTGGCGCTGGCGGAGGCCGGAGCGGATATTATTGGGGTCAGCGCCTCACTGGAGAAAGCCGGCAGCCAAGTGGAGAGAGAGGTCCGGGCGCGGGGCCGCGATTTCCGGGGCTATAGCTGCGATTTCAGTGATCGCAAGGCGCTTTACCGATTCCTCGAGAGCCTAGCCGCCGATTGTCCGGCGATTGATATTCTGGTGAACAACGCGGGGATCATTCTAAGAAAGCCTGCCGCCGAGCACCCGGATGAGTATTGGGATAAGGTGATCGAAGTCAACCTCAACGCGCAGTTTGTTCTGAGCCGCGAGATCGGGAAGCGGATGGTGGAGCGAGGCCGCGGCAAGATCATCTTCGTCGCTTCCCTGCTGGCGTTTCAGGGTGGAATTCTGGTTCCCGGCTATGCGGCCAGCAAGGGTGGAGTAGCTCAACTCACCAAGGCTCTGGCGAACGAGTGGGCGGGGCGAGGCGTTAACGTCAACGCCATCGCACCGGGTTATATCAACACTGACAACACCCAGGCGCTGCGCAACGACGAGAGGCGCGCCGCCACCATCCTGGCTCGAATTCCTGCCGGGCGCTGGGGCGAACCCGAGGACCTCACGGGCGCCGTGGTGTTCCTTGCGTCCGCTGCTTCGGATTATGTGCATGGAGCGATCATGACTGTCGATGGCGGATGGATGGCAAGGTGAAACCGCAAGGACTCCAAAAGCAATTCAAATGGCAAAAGGCAAATGGCAGATTTCAAATGGTTTGCAATTTGGTATTTCAAGAATCCTAAACCATTTGCCATTTGACCTTTGCCATTTGCCATTTGAATTGCTTTTCTGCCGCGCAAAGAGCGGGGACGGCAAGCCGTCCCCCTACAAGCAGGTGGACGTCAGCCTGGCGGGGCAACCCACGTCACGCGGGGACGGCCGCTCGAGGGGTTGCGGTCGACGAGGATGGGAGTGCGGAACACTCGGCTTAGCAATTCCGGTTGGAGAACCTCCTCCGCCGCGCCTTTCGCCAGGCATCGGCCACGATCCATCAAGATCAACTCATCCGCCAACTGCGAGGCAAGATTCAATTCGTGGGTGACCACAACGGCGATGAAACGTTCCGAGATCGCGAGATGCCGCAGCAAACGGAACATCTCAATCTGGTAGCCGATGTCCAGATTGGCGGTGGGCTCATCCAGGAGCACAAGTTGCGGTCTCTGGGCCAGCGTTCGGGCCAGCACTGCCCGCTGGAATTCCCCGCTGCTCATCTCCAGCACACGCCGCCCGACAAACTCCTCCAGATGGGTCTTTTCAATCGCCCAGTCCACCCAGCGTTCATCTTCAGCAGACTCGAAAAGACTGCGGCCCAAGTGAGGGTGACGTCCCTGGCGAACGAATTCACGCACCTCGAATGAGAACAAGAGGATGGTCTCCTGCCGGGCCAAGCCCACGCGGCGCGCCAAAGGGCGAGGCGGAAGCCGATGAAGGTCCGCGTCATCCAGCGTCACGGTCCCCTGTTGGGGCGCAAGGTGACCGCTGACAATTTCGAGGAGGGTTGACTTGCCCGAACCGTTCGGCCCAATAATGGCGATGACTTCTCCCGAACGCGCCTCGAAGCTTGTGGAAGCGAGCTCGAAGTGCGGGTAGCGGAACGAAACTCCGTCGACGCGCAGATGGTGGTGGGGTTCGGGCATGGCAGTTGTCAGTCGTCAGTTATCAGTGGTCAGTCGAAGGGCGGTTTGAAATTCCAGATTTCAGATTCAAGACGCCTCACACAATGCTGACAAATAGGTTGCCACTCGAACGGAGAGTTGAAATTTGAGATTTGAAATGCCCAACACATGACGCAATGCTCACCGATATGTTGCCACTCTATGCTGTCAGTTATTTAATAGATATATCGCATGCTAATAATGAACAATGTATAATTTACAATTCACCATCCTATCCCGCCGTCTTGCGCAGCAGGTAAATGAACACGGGCGCGCCGGCCACGGCGGTGACGGCGCCGACCGGCAGTTCCGACGGGGCCAGCGCCGTGCGCGCCAGTGTATCGGACAGCACCAGAAGAAT
>Ga0326727_10001643_pt1 | contig 81358 bp, 83 predicted proteins | sample MB2enrmetagenome_FD_207643 | JGI IMG/M metagenome (GOLD analysis project Ga0326727, IMG submission 207643) | Lab enriched peat soil microbial communities from McLean, Ithaca, NY, United States - MB29MY | ecosystem: Environmental > Terrestrial > Soil > Wetlands > Peat | place: USA: New York... | reverse complement strand
CCGCAATAACCCTATGATCTGCTCCGCTGTGAAACGCTTCCGACTCATCCTGCCCTCCTTCATATGATCCTAAATTGTGCCAAAATCCTAACATAAAAACTGGACCGGTTTCAGGGGGGCAGGTCACGATTACGGGGTTGCAATAACCAGTCCATAATACCTTCATACATGGGTGAAGGGGCTGAAACTATTATTTAGATCAATATTTGTTTAAGTTCACATAATCACGATTTTCATCAGAAATCTACTATGAAAATGAAATTTGTCTGATAAACAGTTTCAGAAGAAGTCCTGCTCAAGAAAACTTGATTCAACAACGGGTCCTGCTAAGGCAGGTAGGGTGCCTAACCGAAAGTATGCGTTTCTTTTTTAACGACCTCAGGAAAAGGTTTGCTCCGATTATATTTGAAAATGCCAGGGTTGACATTACCAAGACTTGTCACCACCGTATGCAAATATTAGTCGGTTATTTCCGGGATTGTCCCAAAGTGCATGTTTACGCTGATTAATCGTTTCGTACATCCATACCGTTACATCCTTCAGAGTCTGTCGCCACATCCTTTCTGATACCTGCTTAGGACTTGCAAATGGGGTGCCAAATATCATGAGTAGTTCAATGATTGTGGTCATTTCCTGTTCAATCTTTCGCTCACCGATTTTTTTGCCTGCATGATCCCTAAGTTCACAAGTAATAATATAGGAATCTGTGGCGAACGTCGGAAGGATAGTGAGAGTGAATCCACTGAGAAAGGACAATGCCAGATTCGGGTTCCCTTCATCCCTCACGTTCATGACCAGTACATAATCCGATGTTGTTTTATCGACGGCGTATTGAAAATAACCCGTTTCGTTAATGATGTCCTCGGCCCATCCTTCAATGTTATCAACGGCACTCTGGCGATGACTGTCCGTCGTGATCATGCCAACTACTTGAAACCGGGTCTGCATGGCAACAGTTACTGGTTTGTTCTGTTTCTCTTGTAACGCATTTGGAGGATAGGGATCAATAAGACGAGCATTTCCGCTATGAAATGCAATGCATCCGCTTGCTAACAGACTTCCAAAAAGAACAGCTAGCAATAAACACCAATTCCGTAGCTTGATCATATTGAGTTCCTCCCATATCAGTATATTAAGTAATCCCTTCAGGAATTAAATTTTGGGCTATTTCTTTTTTTGTTGTGGCCTTGATTCGTACTTTTTGAGTGCCTCTTCAAGCAGGCGTCTTATGGCCTCAGATTTTGTTTCGATACGATTATTGAAGCGAAAATCATTGATGCGCCTTAAAAGGTCTTCATCTAATACGAATAGGATTTTCGGTTTATCGGTGGGCATAGTTTTCTTTAACTTATTAAGGGTTTATATGCAATAGAAAAATATCTTGATTCCACTAGCGATAGGGTTTATAAGGGATATACTGATATACGATTATACCTCAGAACATAGGAAAATGAAAATAAAACAAATCAATAAAGCCCCTGAAGATCCCCGGATCGGCAACGTTTCGGGCGGGTCCTATGCCCGTGAGAGGTCTTCGGGGGTTTTTATTATTTTAAGAGAAAGACACTCAAAGTGAAGACCGAACTCTTAAAATAGACCCCATTATGGCCGTTATTTACGGTATGGGAGAAAGGAAGGGGATAGGAACATGGGAATGATTTACAAAAGAAACAAGACGTACTGGATCAAGTATTATCGCAACGGGAAGCCTTACTATGAGAGTGCCGGGACCGATAAGGAGAGTGATGCTAAACGCTTGCTAAAGAAGCGGGAGGGGGAGATTTCAGAGGGGAAGATTCCGGGGGTTTACTTTGACAAGGTTACTTATGACGAACTGGCAGCGGAGTTATTGGCTGATTATGAATTGAACGGGCGCAAGTCCATCACGCGTATCAAGATTAGTCTTTGGCACCTGGATCAAGAATTTAAGGGCATGAAAATCGCAAATATTAACACAGCAAAAATCAAAAGGTATATAGATAAAAGAATGTCTGAGGGTGCAGCAAACGGAACAATCAACAGGGAACTCACGGCACTTATCAGGATGTTTTCAATCGGTTCTCTATGCAATCCCCCGAAGGTTATCAATCCACCGTTTATTCCAAAGCTGAAGGAAGCCCCGCCCCGTAAAGGTTTTGTTGAATGGGGGGATTTCCTGGCCCTGCGCGACAACCTTCCCGACTACCTGAAAGGTCTTTGCACTTTTGGCTACCGCACGGGTTGGCGTTTGTCTGAGATATTAAAATTAAAATGGTCTGAGGTTGACCTCGATCAAAGCATAGTGACATTGAATCCAGGTGAAACAAAGAATGACGAGGGTAGGGTAGTTTACCTTGATAGTGAATTGAAAGATGTTCTTTCAGAGCAATGGAAGGCAATGAAGAAAAATGCAAAGGTGTCTCCCTATGTTTTCCTGAATGAGGAAAAGACAGATCGAATTAAAAGTTTTCGTAAAGCCTGGAATACTGCCTGTAAGAAAGCCAAAATAGGCCATCGTTTGTTTCACGACCTCAGAAGATCGGCGGTCAGGAACCTTGTTAGGTCAGGGGTCCCGGAAGCCGTTGCCATGAGGATAAGCGGACACAAGACAAGATCGGTTTTCGAGCGGTACAACATCGTGAGCGATAGCGATTTGATGCTTGCGGCGCAAAGGCAGGAAGCCTACCTGAATGCGCAAAAGGTTACAAAAACGGTTACAATTGAGGATATTCGGTATATTAAGGAAGCAGTCAACGATGCCAACCCTTTGATTTCATTGGAGGGCGATATGGGATTTGAACCCACGGCCTTTGGTTCCGGAGACCAACGCTCTATCCGGCTGAGCTAATCGCCCACTTGAATGAGGAATTATATGTGATACGTGTCATTATTTGAAACATTTGTCAATTGTACAAATTTAGAGCTTTGATGAAATCTCAGAATCTGTAATGTCAATGTAACTTAAATTTTATATCGGTGTCCTAGGTAGTTCCAGAGCTCCTAGAATCTGTCTTGCGGGTCCACTGCGATTCATGCAATAGAGATGCAGCCCCGCTGCTTCGTTTCGTATCAAGTCTTCCACCTGGAGTATGGCGTGTTCAACACCGTATTTTTCTATTTCTTCAGGCTTATCCTTAACCCTGTCTATTTTTTCAGCCATCCTTCGAGGGATTACTGCACCACTGAGGGAAATGATCTTGGTGATCTGACTGTAATTTAAAATCGGGAAAATTCCTGGGATAATCGGTGCCCTTATATCCAGTGCCATTGCCCTGTCCCGGAAACGGTACAAGTAATCATTTATGAAAAAAAGTTGCGTGATGATAAAGTCAGCCCCCGAAGAGACTTTGTGCTTGAGGTTCATCATATCTGACTCTATGCTCGGCGCCTCGGGATGGCCTTCGGGATAGCCTGCAACTCCCACGCAGAAGTGACGAAGATTGCGAATGAACCTCACGAGATCACAGGCATATACAAAATCACTTTTAGCCTTGATGCATTGATCGCTGCATTCAGGAGGATCTCCTCGGAGGGCGAGAATGTTTTCAATGTTTTCCATCTGCAGAAATTCCAGGATATTTTTGATGTCTGTCTCATTAGCCTGCACACAGGTCAGATGGGCCAGCACTTCGAGCTGAAGTCTGTTTTTTACAGTGGAAGCGATTTCAGTAGACCGCTCTCTTGTCTTGCCACCCGCTCCATAAGTCACGGAAATAAAATCAGGCTTGAAAACGGCTAGCTCCTGTATAGTCGTGTACAGCTGGTCAACATTTCCGTCACGCTTGGGTGGAAAGACCTCAAAGGATAAGGTAAAACGTTTGCTATCCAAAATGGTCTTGATTTTCATAGCGGGTTTTTTCCTGATAGGGTGACTGAAAAATGTCATTAAGTCATTCAATTGTCAACCTATTTTCGACAAGCAAGTTGAAATTACGGGCCAGTTCTGGTACAGAATTTATATAATCATGGATGTCCGACTATGGCTTACTTAAAAACATTTTTGTTGATCTTGCTCCTTTCAATAGAGGTCATTTTATCCAACGCACATGCCGCTGGAGAAATTATTGGTATTCGCCATTGGATCGCCCCAGATTCTACTAGGGTCGTCATTGATGTGAGCGATGACCCTGTGTATAGTATATCTAAGGAAGAAAATCGGCTTGCCATAAATTTTTTGGACATAGAACTCTCTAAAAAAGTACCCACGAGTATACTTTTGAAAAAATCTGGGGTTTCAAACATCCAGATTCTGAGTAAGCAGTCTGGCTCTGTTATGATCCAATTGGAATTGGAGAAAGGTGTTGAAGTTAATGTATTCAAATTAAAAAAAATTGAGGATAAACCTTACCGTGTAGTAGTGGATGTTGAATCTCCTGAGTTGGTCAAGCAGGATGCCGAGAAGCGGCAATTGGTAAAGATTCAAAGAAAGAAGCGAATCATTATCATTGATCCGGGGCATGGTGGTGATGATCCAGGTGCCATTGGCTATGGTAGGACGCGAGAGAAGGACGTTGTTTTAAAAATCGGACAAAAGTTGAAAAACATTTTGAATAAAACAAAAAACTATCAGGCATTCTTGACTCGTGGAGGGGATTATTACGTACCATTCAAAACGAGAACACAAATAGCAAGAGAGTATGGTGGTGACCTCTTTATAAGCATTCATGCGGATGCTGCGCGAAGTCGAGGTGCTCATGGCACTTCGGTATATTGCCTTTCAATGGGTGGAGCAAGTAATGAGGCAGCACGTTTGTTGGCAAAAAGCGAAAATATGGCTGACATTATTGGAGGTTCTGCAAATAGTGAAGGAAGTGAGGATTCGGATCCGATTGTCTTGAATATGTATCAGACACAGACGATCAATCGCTCTAAACTTTTCGGTGCTATCGTACTGAAAAGGATTGAAAAGGAAAATTCACTGAAATTTCGTTGCGTACAGGAAGCTCCTTTCCGTGTATTGAAACTTCCGAATATTCCATCCCTGCTCGTGGAGACAGCGTTTGTGTCAAATCCAAACGAAGAGAAGAAGCTCCGAAAAGTGTCCTTCCAAAGTCAAATTGCTAAAGCTCTTGCAGATTCTATTGATACATTTTTTCAAGGGGATACCACATTAAGTATGCATCAAACGGGAACAGAACCTCATGGACCCCCGCAGGAAAAGTTGGCTAAAAAAGAGGGAAGCTCGGTTCTGGAATCAAGCCGCAAAGTTAAAAAGCCTGACAAGATAACCGATGATAGAAAAATGACTGGTTCCCCTGTTTATTATCATGTCAAACGGGGCGAAACCCTCACAGGCATTGCTGCACAAAATGGCACAACTTTGAGCGAGCTTATGAAGCTGAATCACATGAAACTTTCTGATAAACTGTATGTGGGTCAGAAGATCAGATTGCGATCGAATGACATACAGCGTGAGCAAAAGAAGATGTCGGTGAAATCGTCTGAGACAATGCTTGTCTATGTGGTCAAAAGGGGGGATTGCCTGGAAAAGATTGCGCACCGGCACAATATCACTGTAGAGGACGTCCTGGCTGTAAATAAGCTAAAACTCGATGCACCTTTGTATATAGACCGAAAAATCCTCTTGCCGGTAAAGCTACCATAGCATGATGCAATTTTTAAAAATCATTATAGTATCTGTTTCATTGATTTTGTTGTGCCTTTATGGATTATGCCTAGCAGGTGAGTTTATCGATTGGGAACCATTTAAAGTCGAATTATTGCTCAAACCAGCTATGCCGATGATTGCGCAACCGGGGGAGTCTTATACGTCGAATATTTCTTTGAACAATGGACTGCGTGATTTAGCTGAGTCGAACATCGTGGATGAAGAAAATGTAAATTCATACACCGCTGAGACGATGCGATTAAGCATCTCACGTCTGATCTGAACTCAGAAAGGAAAAATATAAAAGATGATGAACAAAAAGATCGGATGAATCAGGAGATACTAAAGAATATGCCATCTTTGATAATGAGCGGGAAGGGTAGGGAAAGCTTGGAAGCCATGGGGGAATTTTTTGAGCCAAAGGTAAGCCTCGAAATTCACTTCTAATGATGGGAGAAGATTATCGTGGAAATTTTCACCAATCTGAATGCATTTATATGGCAGGACTATCATGAGAACAATTGCAATACCTATTTTATTGATGGTGAAAAAGGAATCCTGATAGACCCAGGTCATCAGCATCTCATAGAACATGTTGAGCGCGGGCTTTACACGATACAAAAAACTTTGGATGATATCAATGTGGTGATCATAACCCATGGCCATCCAGATCATATGGAGTCTATCGGTAGATTTAAAAAGCCGACCCTTTGGGGAATGAATGAGAAAGAATTCCAGTTCATCAGGAAATTGGCGGGATCCCACATAAAGATTCCGGAACCCGATTTCTTCCTCGATACGGGACAGTTATTGATTGGCGATCAACAATTCAATGTCCTCGTGACACCGGGTCATTCACCCGCATCGATTTGCCTGTATTGGCCTGCCAAAAAGGCTCTTTTTACAGGTGATGTGATCTTCTTTCAAGGTATAGGCAGAACGGATCTGCCAGGCGGCGATGGAAGCCTCCTTAAGAGAAGCATTATGGAATTGTCTGAGCTGGATGTGGAATATGTACTTCCGGGCCATGGCGAGATAATATCTGGCAAAAAGGCGGTACAGAAGAATTTTAAGGGGATAATGGAATACTGGTTTAATTACATTTAAAGGGTATTGCGAGCGTCATTTACGAATGCCCACTGGCAACCAATGTAGAAAGCCCTGCAATGATGCTAGAATAAAAAAACCTTCATGCTTTTGATGTCTCGCATCCATGTCTCCAATATAAGCCAACATTCGAAAGCCTTGAGAACCATTATTCTGGGCAAGCTTACGATCTGAACGGCACAAAGTCAGATGTGGATGTAGCCAAAATTTATAATACCAGAGGGTTCGATGAATTCTATTAGTATAATTTACTAAGTTTATGCTGGATCGGTGGAAATGATCCTTTTGCAGGATAGGGTGCCACAAAATTGGAAGCATAATTCCGATCAATGCTTCAGGAGGATTTATAACTAGCTGATGCTCCATCGAAGCGTCTAGCATCGGTCAGATTTGCGAACTGGTTACGAAAGCATGGCGCTAAGTACACCCATCCGCACGTTGAGAAATGTAGGACTTTCATGAAAGAAAAGGGATATGGGGGCTTGCCCATGAAAAACCACGATATGCGTTTACATCCTGGGCAAGGTATAGCTGACTCGTTTTTTAATTACAGTTTATTGGCAGGGAAGATTAGATTTCAACTCAAAGATCTTGAAGTCGGAAGCTTGACATTTCCCTCCTGAACTCCTCATTCAATCTTGTCGATACCGCATCCAGTGTTCTGTCTGATGCCGGATTCGGATGAACGGCAGAGCCGCTAATTCCATCTTCAATTAGTATGTTTAAGCTTTTATCATATATGACTCTTAGTTCATCAGCCCACTTCTTATGAAAAGCATCCAGCAGTTTTGCTAACGGTTCCGTGTCTTTCTTCAATAGGTCAGACAAAAGAATGAGAATCATATTATTGTCGGAGTCGAGATTAACCAGATCCAAAGCTCCATCCAGAAGAGACTTGCGATAAAATTCGCTGTCACTGCCGGATTGTTCTATGAGAGACCGAATTGTAGAAATATCTATAGTACCCTCAATGTACCTTTGAAGCCATCCGCGAACCTTGCCGGCAAGTTCCCTGTTATGGATGGTTTGCTTTTCCTCATCCGAGAGCGTGAAGTCTTTTGTTTTCTCCATGATCAAATCGATTGTGCTTTTAATTTCGGTCATAGCTAATCTCCTTTACTGGATATCTCTTAGAGCAATCAGGCGCCATCTTTTTCGGCGCCGTATTGCATCCTGTCGTCCGTCAGCATCTTCACTAACCATTACCCCGTCTCTGAAAGTCAAGGAATGGATAATATCGTGTTCACCATGAGTGTAAATGCAATATACCAATGCCTTACCTGTTTTTATAATAACCATTCTGATCGGAAGGACAAGCTTTTCGTTTTCCGGATGAACCAATTTTTTCTTTATCATAGGTTACCAGATTTTCATTAGAACTTTTGTCCGTGTGTCGACGGTAGTGATAAGATCTCACAAACATTAGAGTTTAAGGTATTCATTGCAAGAAAGTCATAGAAAAGAGTACGCCCAATGAAACAAACTGAATAACTAACTTGAAATGATTACGCACGTTTTCTTGGTAGATATATTGTAAGGTCTGCACCATGTAAGGACGAAACGAGCAGTGGTTGCCGGCTCGATAAATTTGCTTGAAAGTCTGTTGATATGTCAACCATAGTTGAGAAAAAGATTCGATTTGATTTCTATTCGTGATAAGAGAATTGCCATTCTTGGCAAGGGTGTAATTTCGTGCCCAAAGTATCTCAAAAACTGAAAACCAGCATACTACAAGCAGCCGGAATAATGATCTTGGGGATTGCTGCCGGTATTCTGATTAATGCCTTGCGTCCTGATCAGCTACCCTGGCGCGGCTACAAGATGCAAAATGGGTCAGTTGAAGAGATCAGCCTTCAGAATGCATGGAACGGTCATCAAAAGGGAGAAGTACTGTTTCTTGACGCACGAGATTCATGGAGCTTTGAAGAAGGACATCTTCCTGAGGCGGTCCATTGTCCACCTAATGCACTGGACGAATCTTTCCCGAAAATCCAAAGACTATTGGCGGGCCGAATGATGCCGGTTGCCTACTGTGATGGAGAAGGATGCCATCTTGGGGAGGACTTGGCCCTGGCCTTGAAGCAGCGTGGAATGACAAATGTGAAGGTTCTTTCTAATGGATGGAGCCGTTGGATGCAGGCTGGATATCCCGTGGAAAGGGGAAAGCCATGATAAGGCGTGTGCTGTCATCGCCGGTTATTGCTTGCGTTTTCAGAATATTTCTTGGAGCAATCTTCCTGTATGCAGGATTGATAAAAATTCTGGATCCATCTGGATTTGCCCGTAATCTTATTGCATATCAGGTTCTTCCGCCCATTTTCATCTCGATTGCTGCCATGACCCTGCCAACGGTAGAAGTACTGACTGGTATCAACCTCTTGCTGGGCGTGTGGATTGACGGCAGCGCGCTGCTCGCTTCGGGACTTCTAGGTATTTTTTTTGTGGCATTGTTGTTGAGCCTTATCAGAGGCCTGGATATATCCTGTGGCTGCTTTTCCACTGCACCCGGTACGGATACCATAAAGTGGTCTTTCCTCGTGCGTGACATTCTACTGATGGCAATGGCACTATACGTGGTTTTTTTTGACCAAAAATACGGGACAGTCCGTTATATGATCCGGTTTGTGCGGTTTAGCAGGTCAAGAAAAGAGGATCCATAAACAATACCATGTTGTCGACTTTCATCTCCATAGTGCCTTTAGTCCTTTTCTTTCCTTTTCTTTTCTGCTAGACGTTCGAAGAATATGGATTATTAGAATTACTATTTTGGTCATCGTCATGGAAAAAAGTCTCCTTCTGAGGCAAAAAGAGAAGGTCAATAAATGCCTGTCCTGCGGAACCACAAAAAACATGGCCCGACGCAAGTATTGTTCTCTGGAATGCCGCCGCAAACTCATGCAGAAATTGGAAATGAGGACTGGTTTAATCCGCGCGCTGAATGTCCGTTATGCCACCTTTTATTTTACTGACACCCTGATCATGATGGATTTCCTGTTGTATGGAGACCGTGAAGTTTTCTGTTTCAGCTTTCCACGCTCTCAAGGGGAAAAGCCAGCTGATGATTTCAGCTCCATGGCTAACACGCTCGGTAACATATGGTGGACCGAGCAGAAGAAAACCAGCAAAAGATATCTGGCTTCGCAGCGTGTTCTTGCGGAAGCAGTTAAGAAGGAAGCTCCAATCATATCCGTGAGACCACTTCAAGTGTTTAGCCCTGCTGTCACAGAATCATCACTGAACTGCCTGGATTTGAAACGATCTGACTTAGGTTCCCCGGAGCTTAGCCGAATCGTCAAGCAGGCTTTTCGAAAACGGGTCATGCAATGCCATCCGGATCAGGGCGGCGATGCTTTGACATTCAGAAAGGTTCGGCAAGCGTATGAAGACTTGATGAGTTGGTTGAAGAATCCAGTATATGTCCGAAAAAGAGGCTTTCCTGACAAATGGTTTTATGATGGAGAAAGGGACAAATGGTCCTATCCATTCCCATCTATAACCAGAGCTAGAAAATCATAACTTTTAAAATTTCCATTCAGGATGCTAGGGTTTATGGATACACTAAGAAAATTAGTCATTGATGGAAAAGAAAAGGAAGCAGCCTCCCGGGTTTTGTTGATGATTGAGGAGGGGGGAGACCCGGAAGTGATAATGCAGGAAGCTTTGATTCCTGCCATGGATGAGGTGGGCATGCGGTTCCAGGAGGGGGAATTCTTCCTCCCTGAGATGTTGATCGCCGCAAGGGCGATGCAGCGAAGCCTTGATGTCTTAAAACCTGGGCTTACTGAGTGCCGGGTAGAACCACTCGGCAAAGTGATCATTGGAACCGTCAAGGGGGATCTCCATGATATCGGGAAAAATCTTGTGGGTATTGCCTTGCAGGGGAGCGGCTTCGAAGTGATTGACCTGGGTTACGATGTTTCGCCTGAGAAATTCGTTGATGCAATTATAAAACATAAGCCGATGATCATAGGTATGTCCGCCATGATTACTACAACCATGCTTGGCATGAGGGAAACCATTGAGGAAATGCGCAAAAGAGGTATGGTGGGTGAGGTGAAAGTCATGATCGGTGGCGCTCCAGTGACTCAGGAATATGCCAATCAGATTGGTGCGGACTTTTATGGTCGAGATTCCATATCCGCGAAGGACTTTGCAAGAAGTTTGGTCATACCAAAAAAGTGAAATTCTGGAGGAAGTACAATGGGCCGTACCAGTGAAAATATGACATCCCGTGAACGTGTGCATGCGGCTATTCAAGGGCTGCCCATAGATCGAGTGCCTGTCTTTTACTGGATCAATGCCCATACAGGTTGCCGACTCATGTCAGAATTCAGGCCTGCCAGGAAAAAGTGGTGGAATACAATGGCCAAGTTTCTCTGGAAGAAATATCAGGAGCATCGAGATCCCGGAGAGATCTGGCGCCTGTTGCCACTGACATTTGACATCCACACCTTCAATTTCTCAAACGCCTATGGGTTGGATATGGGCGCTGACATGTGCCTGGCATCTTACGCCGCACCTTGGCGGTATGCGACATTTTTTCTTAAGGATGGCCACATTATGATTAAAGATATTTATGGGGTAAAGCGTGCCCTCGGGGCGGGTATTTACCCGGACATGGTCGAACCTGCCATCCACAATATCCATGAAGCGAAAGAATACCAGTTTCCTGACCCGAAGAGAGATAGTTTCTATAACATATTCAGAAGATACCGGAGGGATTACCCACATGCAAGCATTGCAGCCGAAGTCTGGGGTCCGCAGGATTTCACAAGCACCTCCATGTTTGGTATGGAGGCGTATATGCTCAATCTTATAGATTATCCCGAAGAGATGCAGGATTTCCTTCGCCGCTGGACAGACTATCATATAGAGGTCGTGCGTAGGTCGGTGGCAGCCGGAGCAGATATGATCTTTATTGAAGACGATTATGGTTACGACAACAAGCCCTTGATGTCGATGCGGATGTGGAAAGAGTTTACCATGCCCCATTTAAAGCGCCTAGTTGATGCGGGCCATGAAGTGGGGGTACCGGTTTGTCTACATTCTTGCGGTTTCCAGATATCCTTTCTGGATTCATATGTAGAAATAGGCATAGATTTAATCCAGTCGTTTCAGGCAAAGGCTGGTAACGATTTTACGAAAGGATACGCACAATATGGTGACCGGTTGGGATTTGTCACAGGCATCGATGTACAGCTTGGAGAATTTATGAGCCCTAATGAATTTCGGCAGCAGATTATAGACAACTACCGCATTGCCGGCCGGAAGGGGCGGCATATTTTGGGGACCAATCACGAGATACAACCTACCATGCCGGATGCTAATATCCGTGCTCTATTCGCAACGGTCAGCGAAATCCAGCAGGGGCTTCACGACAAATAAAAAGCCGGATGATCATCACTTGTGTGCATTTCATCTGGCTTGATATTTAAACCTGAATTTGATTCAGGGTCTCTAGAGTACTCCGCAACATTCCGGCAAGAACATCATGGGATTACATGTAGGCGTCCCGATTTCACGTCGCAAAGCAATGCCGGAGATTGACACACGCAGCTAGAATGGAAAAGAGCCGTTTGAAACTAGATTTCAGCGTCACACCTTAAACACCTGCAAGCTTCCCGAATAGCCTGTTCCCTAAGATATCCCAGTTCAACTTCCTCAAAACCCAGTTTTCTTTCTGCTGCATGTAGTTCGGGCATGGCTACCTGCGGTTCATCCTTGGTTTCTTCGTCAATGATGAGCGGAATATCAATGGCCTCTTCCGGTGGCTCAGCATATGTAGGCTCGTCGTTGGTTGCCCTAATGTCTGCATCGATGTCCCTTGCGGCTTGATGACCCGCAGCAATAGCTCCGATGACGGTGTCAGGGCCAGTTACTGCATCACCTCCAGCATAAAACTTCGGGTTCGTCGTACGGGACTTAATGCCATCTGCGAGATCAAAGCAGCCCCATTTGTTAACGCTGATGCCGCTGTCTTTAGAGACGAAAGACATATCAGGTACTTGGCCAATAGCTGCAATGACGGTGTCTATCTTCAGGGTGAACTCGGACCCGGCAATGGGATTTGGTCGCTTGCGGCCACTGCGATCAAAATCGCCCAGTTTCATCCTCTGGCAAGTTATGCCAGATACTCTGCCATTGTCGGCCTCAATATTCAAAGGTGCAACAAGGAATTCAATTTTAACACCTTCTTCTTCCGCTGCCCTGATTTCTTCTTCAGCTGCCGGCATATCCTTCTTTTCCCTGCGATAGAGGATAGTCACGTCGGCACCGATTCTCAGGGCACACCGGGCTGCATCGATGGCTGAATTGCCTCCACCGATAACCGCAACCTTAGAACCGAAGCTTTTTTCTCCCTTCAGCCACGCATCTTCATTGGTGTTAAAGTTACGTAAAAATTCAACACCGCCATATACTCCGGTTATATCCTCACCGGGAACATCCATCTTTTGGCTCTTGTGAGCTCCGGTTGCCAGATAAATATAGTCATACTGGTCAGCGATTTGCTTGAATGGTATATCTTTTCCGACACGTTTATTGCACTGGATTTCCACACCGAGAGAACGGATGTCATTTATTTCCTTGTCAATGGTATTTCTGGGGAGGCGATAGGATGGTATGGCCCAACGCAGCATGCCACCCGGTTCAGACAACTCTTCAAAGACAGTTACTTTGTACCCGCGGATAGCAAGGTCGCGAGCAGCCGTGAGACCAGATGGACCGGCACCGACTATTGCGATCTTTTCTTTTCTCGTGACAGTCAGGGGTTCAATTTTCGGTCTAGAACTGTTGTCCGTGATGAATCGTTTCAGGAATTTAATCGCTATCGCTTCATCCATTTTGCCTCTGCGACACTTGGACTGACATTTGTGGTCGCACACCCTACCGCAGACGGACGGGAAGGGATTAGTGCGTAAAAGCACCTTGTATGCGTCTTCAAATCTTTCAGCTCGGATGAGCGCAATGTATGACGGGACGTCCATGCCAATGGGGCATGTATTCTGGCATGGCGACTTAAAGAGGGCAGAACAAACCGAAGCAGCGCATTTGCCGTCACGTATATGTGCTTCATACTCGTCCCGGAAATACCGGATCGTACTTAGCACCGGATTCGGAGCGGTCTGGCCAAGGCCGCACAACGAAGCATCCTTGATCACAGGCGCCATTGATTCCAAGAGTTCAATGTCCCCGTCCTTACCCTTACCATTGGTAATATTGGTGAGGATCTCAAGCATGCGTTTCGTTCCTTCACGGCATGGAGTGCATTTGCCACAGGACTCGTCTTGGCAGAAGTCCATGAAAAAGCGGGCCATGTCTACCGCACAGGAATCCTCGTTCATGATGATAAGGCCGCCAGAACCCATGATTGCGCCCAGTTCTGAAACTTTTTCATAATCTATCGATGCATTGAGGTGCTGAATAGGGATACATCCACCGGATGGTCCTCCAAGTTGAGCAGCCTTAAATTTCTTCCCTTTCGGGATGCCTCCACCGATGTCGTATACAATCGCACCTAGCGTAGTTCCCATGGGGACCTCTACCAGGCCGACATTATTGACGTCTCCAGTCAAGGCAAAGACTTTGGTTCCCTTGCTTTTCTCTGTGCCGACACTGGCGAACCACTTTGCTCCTCTGCGGATAATCTGGGGCACATTTGCAAAAGTTTCGACGTTGTTGAGCACAGATGGTTTCTGCCACAGGCCCGCGATAGCCGGAAAGGGTGGTCTTGGTCTGGGCATGCCTCTTTTCCCTTCGATGGATGTCATCAACGCTGTCTCTTCACCGCAAACAAAAGCGCCGGCACCCTGATAGATTTCGAGATCAAAGTTAAAGCCCGATCCTAGGATATTTTCTCCGAGAAGCCCCATTTCTGTAGCTTGAGAAATGGCGATATTCAGACGTTGAATTGCCAATGGATATTCGGCACGGCAGTAAATATAACCATGGTGGGAGCCAATTGCCTTGGCAGCAATGACCATGCCTTCAAGAACAGCATGGGGGTCCGCCTCCAGGACGCTCCGATCCATAAAGGCTCCGGGGTCTCCCTCGTCGGCATTACACAGAATATACTTGATATCTCCCTTGGATTGGGAGGCAAATTTCCATTTCAAACCGGTGGGGAAACCCGCACCACCACGTCCTCTCAAACCGGAATCCAGGACTTCCTGTACAATCTGCTCCGCAGTCATTTCAGTGAGAGCCTTTGCCATTCCTGTGTAACCATCCCGTGCTATATATTCTTCGATCTTTTCCGGGTCTATCAAACCGCGGTTTCGCAAAACGCGCAGATCTTGCAGGGCAAAGAAGGGAATCTCCTGCATGGTGGGAATGATCGCCTCAGTTGTGGGTTCTCGGTAAAGCAGACGCTGCAAAGTGCGGCCTTTTATGAAATGCTCCTCAACAAGATCCGGAACATCTTCATTTTTGATCTGCATGTAGATGACACCTTCGGGATATACGACCATAATGGGGCCCATGGCGCAGAAGCCGTTGCAGCCGGTCTCGACGATTTTTATTTCTTCAGCCAGACCCCTTTTGTTCAGCTCTGCCAAAAGGGCTTTCTTGACATTTAGGCTGCCTGATGCATGACAGCCTGTCCCTCCGCAGAGCAGCAAGTGTGAACGAAATACCTTCATTTTAGGTCAGAACCTCCTTATGAGAGTTGCTATTTCAATATCTCAGAACCCCGAGCCAGTACAAAAGGAGTTTGAATCTCCCCTTCGAGGACATGGCGCTTGAAGACCTGACGCATCTTATTGGGATTCATGTATTCGTACTTGATGGGCTCCTTACCGATCACCTCCACCGTGACAAGGGGTTCGCGACTGCAGAGACCCATGCATCCAGACGTAGTTACAATGACATCAGTCACGCCGGCCTCTTCAATTTCCCGCATAAGGGAATCCATAACTTCTTTAGCTCCGGAAGCAATCCCGCAGGTTCCCATATGCACAGTGATCTTTACTCTCCGCTCCCCATCGCGGAGTGCTGTTTCGGAGTGAACCCGTTCCTTGATCTTTTTCAAATCATCTATGGTAAGCTTTGCCATGACATACCTCACTTCTTTGTTATTGGTACTGATTTAAAATTTCTTTGACCTTGGCGGGCTTGACCCGGCCATGAACATCATTGTCTACAACAACAACCGGACCCAATCCACAAGCCCCGAGGCAGCGAACCGTTTCGTATGTGAACATCCGATCTGCCGTAGTTTCCCCCTCCTTGATTCCATAAAGCCTTTCGACCGCCTCAGCTATAGCCTTACCGCCGCGAACATAACAGGCAGTGCCCAAACAGACTCTTACCGTATGGCGGCCCCGGGGGGTCATCGTAAAAAATGAATAGAAGGTAACCACTCCATATACACGACTGAGCGGGAGGTTAAGGTCTCTGGCCACCTTTTTTTGAATGGACAATGGTAAGTATTCAAGAACAACCTGCGCTTCTTCCAAAACCGGGATAAGACCACCCGGCTTGTCTTTATAGCGATCTATAATTTCATCGAGTTTCTTAATCTGTTCAGGTGTAAATTCTTTGAGCAACTCATTCGTTTCTGATTTCATTCCATTATCCTCCAATAGAGCTTTTGTTTTCTCCATTTTCATTTATTTTATGTTTTACGCAAGGGACGCGATTTCCTGCAATCCCTCTTGAACGTGCCGTCTTATAAATTGCAGAACCTCTATGCGCTGAATCGGGATGTCTTCCAATTCCTTGCGGATACTTTTTGTGTCCATTTCATAGCAGCCGTGCCCTGTACGGTGTGTATATCGGAAGTCTACATCGGGATTCCCTGTGATCAGTGCCACAAGAACCCCGGGAATGTCACCCAATGGCTGGCGATCAATATTTGATAACCCAAAGGTAACGCTAACCGTGGTTCCGATACCCATCTTAGAGGTTATTGAAAAACTGCCACCCGTTCTTTCAGCAGCTTCCTTTAGCATCGGCAAGCCCAGGCCTACACGGCGGACTTTTTTTGTGGTATAAAACGGGTCCAAGACCCTTTGAAGCATTTCATGGTTCATACCCGACCCATCATCCGAAATATCCATCCGAAAAATATCCCGCATGTCATCTTCCTCTATGTCAATACTTATGTTTTTTGCACCTGCTCGTGTTGAATTCTCTGCTATGTCAAGAATGTGAAGGGCGAGTTCAAGCATGCCTACTCTGCGATAAAACGGCCGGCCTGCCTTTGAAAGGCCAGGCTAAGCTCGTCAATCGTTGCCTCTGCAAGATGTATCTGTGTCCATTTTCTACCGATATCTGCGATGAAATGGGCATCAGACGAGGTGACCATAGCCAGAGAATCCAAATCGGGGAACAGACGCCGACCTTCCTGAATGCCCCCAGTGAGGGAAACTTCAGCTGCATCAAAATACATATCTGGCGCTATGAAACCCAGTTGGCCGATCACACTGAAGCTTTGGCGGTCAATGTGTGCCGCTACCACTAGACCCCGGAGACGATGGATGTGTTCAATGACCTCCTGAATGCCTAATGATGTAGCTCCTATCAGAAGACGTTCATTGAATCCTTCCACTTCACCCAAGTCATTCACAATGGGCTGGCTGCCGAAGGCTTCTTCATCATTCAGACCTGTCAAATGATCATAAACGACGCGCTGCAAAGCCTCAAGAGGTTCCAATTTGTCAAAGAGCGCCAGCACATGGACTTCCTCGACCGATGTAATTTCCATGCCAGGCAAAATGGTCAGGGGTTTTCCTTCAGCCACTTTAAGGACATAAGGAACATTTTCCGAAGCGTTATGATCGCAGATGGCGACAATGTCAAGTTCTTCTTCTAGGAAGCGCCTGACCAAGGCTCCGGGGTACATGTCCAGATCAGCACAAGGAGAAAGACACGTATGAACGTGAAGATCGCATCGAAACGCCTTGAGCATGATCTGATATCCGCAGGAAAAAAAATAAAAAAAGGACCATGATATCATGGCCCTTTAACATTTAGAGCCCGAATCACCGCCCTTTGTCTTTAATAGATCGTATATTGCCCCAATGGTCTCAAAACTGGGCCGGTTTGAAAGCAGGATGGGAATATTTTCCTGTTCCGCTTTTTCGAGTGTCTCGCTTGTAGGTTCGTTGCCTTGGACCAGAACAATTGCAGCATGATCTTTCAAGCTTGCTACGGCTACGATGTTTTGGTGGATCTGCCGGGTGATCCATACATCACCCTCTTTGCTGTGGGCCATTACATCACTGAGAAGATCTCCCACATATCCACCGACAACCTCGGTGTCCAACTTTCCAGCACCGCAAAGAACTTTCAGATTCAATGCTTTAACAATTTCGTTTAGATTCAAGATTGCTTGTACCTTACACTTTACCTCCGGACACCTCACTGTCCGTGTAAATGGTCATCTGGAGGTAGGTTCCCCTATTGATATCCGAAGATATATGGAAGACATCAGAAAAATTTTTTATATTGCTCAAACCCATTCCTGCACCAAAGCCCATTTCGCGAATCTTCGGTGTTGCTGTCGAATATCCCTCTTGCAGTGCAAGCTCTATATCCGGGATGCCATCGCCTTCATCGATGACATCAATTACAACCCTGTCTTCTCCAACCCTCAGCCGGATGAATCCCGTTCTGGCATAGGATACGATATTGATTTCCGCTTCATATGTTACCAGTGCTGCACGGCGAATGGCTTCACGGGGAAAGTCTATTTCCTTGAGTATGGACTTGATCCTACTGGATACCCTTCCCGCATCGTCAAAATTTCCTCCCGCGATGGTAAAATACTCATCAATGCGAGGATTTTTAAGCTCGGGCACCGCTCGGTTCAACCCTTTCCACACAGCCCCTGATGCCCCTTGTGTAGAGTCTTCCTGCTGTTTCAAACAGGATATATTTAGTTGCCAGAATGGGTATTTTTAACTCTTCTGCCAATCGGATCGTTTCTGGTGGAGGAGTTTTCCCGCGCACGATGATAATGGCGGCTATATCGAGAACATCCGAGGTTCTAATTATCTGGGGGTTAGTCAGACCTGTGATCAGGAGGCATCCCGATTTTGCAAAAGCCAAGACATCGCTCATCAGGTCTGCACCGAATCCTGTGGCGACTTCCATATCCATTTGATCATCACCAACCAGTACCTCGGCATCCAGAATTTCTTTTACGTCAAATAGGGTCACATCAAACTCCTGGGGAGAAAGTCAAGAAACGAAGAAAGTCAAACGAATTCAGCTTATCTTACCCCGCCGAGCGACTACCATATGCTATTCATCCTGTCAATAAATTTGACGGATTAAATCCCACAATGTAGACAACAAAAACCTATCATCCTCCAAGTTATTTGTGGTAGAAAACTAAAAATTCCCTGTACCAATATGAATGTGCAAGAAGAAATCATTTTTTTGCAAATAGAATGGATTACCTTATTGATGCTTATTTAAATGTTCTTGCTGTAGAGCAGGGAGCATCCCCTCATACGATGGAAGCCTATAGCAGGGATTTGCTTCGTTTTGCCAGTTTTATGGCTGAAAAGGGGATCGATGACCCTGAAAAGGTAACGGCGGAGGATATCATGGCATTTCTGGTCCATCTCAAAGAAACAGGCCTTAACCCTGTCTCTTCAAATCGTTGCCTGGCTGCAATACGGTCTTATTACAAGTTTTTACTGCGAGAGCAGAAAATTTCAAGAAATCCCATGACGATGATTCAGCGCGCCAAGGTATGGATGTGTCTTCCCGATACCCTGAGCCGTGAGGAAATGAATCGTCTCATCTCGCAGCCTGGTGGTGCCACATCAATGGCTGTTCGTGATACGGCAATGCTGGACCTCATGTATGCCACTGGGCTTAGGGTTTCAGAGCTTCTTGGCCTCCGATTAGGAAGCATCAACTGGCAGGTCGGTTATCTGACCGCATGCGGCAAGGGAAATAAGGAGCGCATTGTACCAATAGGCAAAAGCGCATATGATAGTGTTCAGAAGTATGTGCAGGAGTCGAGACCCTTGTTATTAAAAGAAAGAAAAGTGGACATCCTGTTTCTGAACAGGGGGGGAGCAGCAATGACACGTCAGGGCTTCTGGAAAATCATTAAAAAATATGCACGATTGGCAGGTTTGGAGAAAAAAGTTCACCCACATACCTTTCGCCACTCTTTTGCAACCCATCTGTTAGAGGGGGGAGCGGACCTACGGTCAGTTCAATTGATGCTTGGGCACGCGGATATTGTTACAACCCAGATCTATACACATGTCACCAGGGACATGCTTCGCGACATTCATAGGAAATATCATCCCAGGGGCTGAATAAAAGCCTTTCCTGAGTGAGTTTGAGAAAATGGTGCCGAAAAAATTCGTTTCTACTCTCGCCGTATTGGTCATAGTCCTAACTACATCAATAGCCATGCTGAAGGCTTTCTTTCCCGGTGCGCTCGCTGGTATGATCAATGCGGGCTTACGCCTGAAAGGCACTGTATCGTATATGATCATGCATCATCCTCCACATTGGTATTTTATTGATGGAGAAAAAAACGGTGTTGAGTTCAGGCTGCATAACGGAGAAGTATTACGAATCATATACCGTGACGAATTTGTTATAAAAGATGTTTCAACAGATGTACCTTTTGACCGCGACATATCGGTGGACTTGGAGGGAGTTGCCGGCGACAGGCAACCGCTCGACAGGCCCGTTCGTGGGATGGACCTTATTGACCGAGTGATGAACGCAAACAATCCGGGGGTAGAAACAGGTGTTGTATGGAGTTACCAGATCGTTGTCCGGCATAATAATGAGACCATCGGTAGAGCACCCATAAAGCTTGTCATTTCCCCGCAGGATTGGCTGAGATATGCCAGAGGAACCGGAGATGTCAATGCTAGGGTTGCCGAGATCCAGCGAACCGTTTTGGCAAATCCCAGGGATACGGCATTACGAAAAATGCTTGCAGTACTTCTCAGCCAAACAGGAAGAAGAGCAGAAGCTGCATCACAATTTGAAGCAGTTTTGACCGTAAAACCCGATGATGAAACTGCCCTGAATGAACTTGTATCACTCTATTTATCTCTGGGTGATTATGAGAAGGTGATCAAGATTGCCCGTCACTTGCTCAAGATACATCCCAATGAGCCAGCCGTGTTGGCTGAAATCGGATACGCATATGGTCAAACAGGCGCATGGAATGATGCTATTGCAAGTTATGAGATGTCTTTAAAAAGTGATTCGCAAAATGACGCTGTCCGACTCAGGCTCGGAGATGCTTACGAGAGGAAACAGCGCTTCCAAGATGCCATGAGGCAATACCGTTGTGTATTGGCAGATAATCCCGATTCCATCGGGGCTCTGGCGGCAATCGGGGGTGTTGCACTCAGGAGCGGTTTGAAGCAGGTAGCCATTGAAGCATACCGCAAGCTAGCAGTGGCTCAGCCTAAAAATCCCGCAGTCTATGCTAACCTCGGGCTAGCTTATGGAATGGCAGGCTCGATAAAGGATGAAATTGCGTCTTACCGAAAAGCGATAGCACTCAGCGAAAAAGATCCTGTTGTCTATTTCAATCTCGGGGTTGCCTACGAAAAGGCCAAGATGGATAAGGAGGCCACACTGTCATACAATAAAGCACTTCAGTTAAGGCCCAATGACTTTGAATCGGCAGAAAGGCTTGCAGATATTGAGTTTCGTGCCGGACATTATGAAAAAGCAGCAGCGCTTTTTCAGAAAAGCGCTGCTGCTTCTCCACGCAAGATGTCTATATATATAAAACTCGGATTCGCTTATGGTGAATTACAGCACTACAAGCAGTCCGCTGAAAGTTATGAAAAAGCCCTAAATTATGGTGCTAAGGACATTCAGATACGCTATAATCTCGCCTATGCATACGAAAAAATTGGAAGAAATCGAGATGCTGCTGCGCAGTATGAGAAATATGCGGCGGTCAAACCAACGGCGGAAGTATTCAATAAAATTATTGATAACGCCATCCAGGATAAAAATTACGACAGGGCTCTGAAATACTATGCGAAGCTGAAGAAGGTACAGCCCTATAAAGCATCTGTATATGCGGGGATAGCCTACGTATACGGTATGAAAGGTGATAACGACCGTGCCATTAACTATTACCAGCAGTCGCTACGATACGACAGAGAGGATGCAAGCGTATATGAGGGGCTTGGAGCAGCATATGAGAAGAAGGCAATGTATAGTGATGCGTTGGAAGCATACAGACGCGCACTCGAGCTAGATCCTGGATCCAGTGTAGCGACTAGAAGATATCCACAGGTAAAAATTATTCTTCTTAAACAAAAGAGTAAACCCTAACCATCGCTGAATGATTTGGAATATCTGAGAGGTGCGAGATACATGGAAAAGACGAAAACATTAACCATCAATGATATTACAATTGGAGGGGGAGCACCTTTTGTACTGATTGCAGGACCTTGTGTAATTGAGGATGAGGTGAGAACAATGGGTATCGCGGATGCCCTAAAAAAAATTGTTACATCAGTCGGTGTTCCTCTTATATTCAAGGCATCGTATGACAAAGCAAACCGCACTTCTGTGGACTCTTTCAGAGGTCCCGGACTTAAGCAAGGATTGGCTATTCTCCAAAAGGTCAAAGAGCATTTTGCCTTACCCATCCTTTCTGATGTCCATCGGTTTGAGGAAATCGTTCCAGCGGCAGCAATTGTAGATGTGATACAGATTCCGGCATTTTTATGCCGCCAGACAGATTTCGTTGCGGAAATCGCTCGGCATGCCCAGACCGTTAACATAAAGAAAGGGCAATTTCTTGCTCCATGGGACGTCGAGCACATCATACAAAAAGCTGAAAAGGCCGGCAATGACCGGATCATGATTACAGAAAGGGGAACATGTTTCGGCTACAATAATCTGGTTGTCGATTTTCGCTCGCTTTCCATTTTGCATTCTTTTGGGTATCCCGTGGTGTTTGATGCCACACACAGTGTACAGCTTCCGGGTGGAGCAGGCTCAGCATCTGCCGGCGACAGGGAGATGGTGCCGAGTCTTTCCAGAGCAGCCGTTGCCGTTGGAATTGACGCTCTTTTCTGGGAAGTGCATCCAGATCCCGATTGCGCATTGTGCGATGGGTCCAACTCGCTCAAACTGGGAAATATAGCAGGTTTGCTTGTCTTACTCAAAGAAATGGACCAAATGGTGAAGTCCAAAGCAAATGGTTGAATGAGAAGGATACAATGCATGGAATGGTTTGAACAATTAGATGAAAACATAAAAGAGAAATTGAAAGCTATTAAAATCCTGTTGTTGGACGTAGACGGCATATTAACTGACGGCCGGATCATCATGGACAGCGACGGGCGGGAAACAAAGAATTTTGATGTGAAGGACGGGCATGGACTGAAAGTTCTGATGGCCAAAGGAGTTGATGTCGTCCTGATTACAGGGAGGACTTCGGGTGTTGTAGAACACCGTGCAAAGGATCTCGGAATCAAGGAAGTTCGACAGGGTATATGGAACAAGGCAGAAATTTTTGAAGAGATTCTCGCAAAGAGGGGGCTACGTCCCGAGGAAGCAGTATATGCCGGAGATGACATTGTAGATGTGCCGCTTATGCGACGTGCGGGAATCTCCATCACTGTCGCCGATGCCTCGGACCATGTTAAGGCCGTTGCCGATTATGTCACCCATCATCGCGGGGGTCGTGGTGGCGTGAGAGAAATATGCGAGATGATTCTGATAGGCAAAGGTTATTGGCATGATATCGCCGTCAAGTATGAACTTAAGTGATTCTATCTCTTTACATCGCTGGCCTCCGGTGGTATAAATAATTAACCCATCTTTTTATATTTTGAGTAATTATCAGGTGGGTGTTGCCAGCTCTGTTCTGAATTTTATGAAGATTAATAAAAAGCCCTTAGTTGGTCTTTTCGTTTGCCTACTTTTGATTTCAGCTTTATCCGCTGTCCTGATTATCAAGGGGCAGAAAACGGTCAAACAAAGTCTATTGAAAGTCATGTCCGATCATGTGGATCTTCAAGTGAAGGATGTCGTTTACACTGATGTGGGAGAATCGGGGGAGAAATGGGAAGTCCGGGCGAAAGAGGCCAGATACATGAAGAGTGACAACCTTGCCGTATTTGATAAAGTACGTGCAACGCTCATAATGGCCAATGGCAAGACTATAACATTGACAGGAGATGAGGGTCGCCTGAATACAGAAACGAGGGATATCGAGATTATAGGCAATGTAGTCGCTGTGTCAGCCAACGGGGATCGATTTCTAACGAGCCGGTTAGAATATTCGCGTGAAAAACAGCAGATATTCACTGATGACGCTGTGACGATGGAGAGCGGCGGTATACGGATCAAAGGTAAAGGTATGAAACTATCACTAAGAGACCGTAAGGTTACTCTTGATTCAAGTGTGACGGCCCGAATCAATTGACCCACAGATGTGACGAGAGATGACTAATATAACAAGAAAAAGAAATTACCTGTTATTTATTTGCATGATAGTATGCTTTGCTTTCCCCTTGCGCGTCTTTGCTGCTGGAGAAAAGCGGGACTTTCATTTGGACCAGGGTGGTCCGATTCGAATCGTTTCAGACCGCCTAGAGGCTTTCCAGGATGAGAAGAAAGTGATTTTTTCCGGACACGCCATTGCAACTCATGGAGAAAGAGTCATTAAGGCTGATATAATTTCACTTTTTTATCACAAAGAAGCCGCACAGGGGAAGCCATCTGGTTCAGGTACATTGTATGCGTCCGGTGATCTGGAGCGGATAGTGGCAACTGGCAATGTAAGGATTACTGAGAGAGATCGTGTTGTAACCGGCAATGAAGCCGTGTTCCTTCAGGATGCCCAGAAGATCATTATGACAGGAAATGCCGTTCTTCAAGAGGGGAAAAACATTATTCGAGGTGAGCGTGTTCTTGTATATCTTGAGGAAAACCGTGGTGTTGTAGAAAGCGAGGGAAGCAAGCGGGTAACGGCAATTTTTTACCCGAAGGAGCAGAGCAAAGTCCAAGCCAAGTAAGGGAAATAGATCATTGCAGGCAGGTCAGCAAGGGGCACTTTCAGCAAAAGGTCTTATAAAAATATATGCAGGCCGCCGTGTTGTCAACGGTGTGGATCTTGAAATTTGCCCGGGCGAGGTTGTTGGACTACTCGGACCAAATGGTGCTGGGAAGACGACGACCTTTTACATGATCGTCGGTCTGATTCGCACGGACGGAGGACAAATTTTTCTGGACTTCGAAGATATTGGGAAATGGCCGATGTACAAACGGGCACGAAAAGGGATCAATTACCTTCCTCAGGAACCCTCAATATTTCGAAAATTGACCGTTGAGGACAATATCCTAGCCATTTTGGAAACACTGGACATCAGCCAAGAGGAGCAACAATCACGACTTGCCGAGTTGCTGGGTGAGCTTGACCTCACCCCACTGACAAAAAATTGGGCTTATTCACTTTCAGGAGGAGAGCGGAGGCGAGTGGAAATTACCCGGGCCCTAGTTACATCTCCCAGATTCATGCTGCTAGATGAACCTTTCGCAGGAATAGACCCGATAGCTGTGGCGGACTTGAAAAAAATCATTTGCAAGCTGAAGGATAAGGGTATTGGTATTCTTATTTCAGACCACAATGTACGTGATACCCTTTCGGTGTGCGACCGTGCTTATATTCTCAATGATGGGGAAGTTCTTGTGGAAGGATCTCCGGATGCAATTTCTACATACGATGATGCAAAGCGCCTATATTTTGGAGAAGATTTTAAATTAAGATGATAGTGACTTATGGCGTTTGAACTGAAGCAGAATCTGAAGCTGACCCAGCAGCTTATCATGACGCCTCAACTGCAGCAGGCTATCAAGCTCTTGCAGCTGACACGTTTAGAGTTAACCGACACAATATCACAGGAGCTTGAAGAAAATCCCTTTCTCGAAGAAGAGCCTGCAGAGGAAGAAATCGACGTAGAAGGTGCCGATGAGCCATGTGAACTCACTATGGCGGATTCAGAAGAGGGCAAAGCAGCAGAACATACAGAGGAGCTTACCGGTGAGGGAGACGGCAAAAGCGATTTCGATTGGGACAACTATTTAGAGGATTATGGTACGGTCGGTGTAACTTATGAACGTCAGGATGCCGAAAGAACATCGTGGGAGAATCTCCTGACAGCGAAACCCTCCTTAACAGATTATCTCATGTGGCAACTCAAGCTTTCACGATTCACTGAACTTGAAATGCGAATTGGAGAACAGATCATAGGTAATCTCGACCAAAACGGCTATCTTGCCTCTACGCTGGAAGAAATCGCTACCGTCACTGGTGGGGATATTCAGGCTGTAACCGATGTCCTAAAAAAAATTCAGGATTTTGACCCACCGGGAATTGCTGCCAGGGATCTAAAAGAGTGTCTGCTCATTCAGGCACGCATGTTTGGCCCTTCCAGTGCACTAATTGAGGCTATCATCCAGGATCATATGAAGGAGTTGGAAAGAAAAAACTACCAGCTTATCGCGAAAAAGCTGAAAGTTGATATATCCGCCATACAAAAGGCCGTTACAATCATCTGTAACATGGATCCGAAACCGGGCAGCGCTTATAATCAGGAAGGTGCCCAGGCTATCATTCCAGATGTTTTCGTGTACAAAGTTGGAGATGAATACCGTATCGTTCTGAACGAGGATGGAATACCGCGACTCCGAATCAGCAATTTTTATAAAGAAATCATGGGTGGAATTAGCGGACGTCATGGTGAAGAAAGCGGAAAAAAATACATACGGGAAAAGGTTCAATCAGCTACATGGCTGATTAAGAGCATTCAGCAGCGCCAAAGAACCATTTATAAAGTTGCCGAGAGCATTGTTCGGTATCAGAGGGATTTTTTCGATCATGGAATGAGCTACATCAAACCCATGATCCTTCGGGATGTTTCTGATGATGTGGGGATGCATGAATCGACAATCAGCAGGGTCGTAACGGGTAAATATATGCACTCCCCCCGGGGAATCTTCGAGTTGAAGTTTTTCTTTGGCAGCAGTGTGCATGGCACAAACGGCGATGTAGTGGCATCGAAAAGCGTAAAAGAAGAAATTCGACGTATGGTCAGCGAGGAGAATCCCAAGAAGCCGCTGAGCGATAAAGATATAGTGAAGAAGCTTGAGGCATCTGGTGTGGCGGTTGCGAGAAGAACTGTCGCAAAGTACCGGGAAATACTAGGGATTCTTCCTTCATCTTACCGCAGGAAAGTGTTTTAGAAAAATGGTTGACATTTACATTTAACGTCACTATATGTCGACACTTTATTGGCAGTACCCATTACCGGTTTTATAGAGGAGGAGAAGGCATGAAAATTTCTGTGACCTTCAGGAATGCGGAAGTTGAAACATGGCAGAAACCATTTGTCGAAGAGAAACTCAGCAAATTGAAGAAGTATTTTGATCATGATGTTGACGCAAAGGTAATCCTGTCAGTGGAAAAATTCCGCAACGTTGTGGAGATCAATCTCTCGGCTAATGGCTGGAATATCAATGCTAAGGAAGAATCTAAAGATATGCATCTAGCCATAGATGAGTGCATCGAAAAGATTGAACGCCAATTAAAAAAGCATAAAGAAAAGATACGCGGACACAAGACAAATGTGACAAAGGCTTTGGGAATAGGAACGATTTCTGGATCTGCCGAAGAGGCAGAAGATACGTCCGAACCGAAGATCGTTGAGGTCAAGAAAGTTATATTGCCCCCTATGTCTATAGATGATGCAATATTACAGATGAATACGACAAAAAATCATTTTATAATCTTTCGGGATTCGGATACAGAACATGTCCATGTTATTTACCGCCGGGAAGACGGTAGGTATGGACTTATCGAAACCAATGGTTGAGGGTTTGTCAAAAATCCAGATGCTGGAAAAGAGTGGAAAATTCCAGGTATCCAATATAAAAATTTGATCTTGCGTTTCATTTTTGCTCGCCGCGAGGTGCGAAAAGTTACGCCCCAACACAGGGCTGGCGTGCCTTGAATGTGGATTCTTTTCATCACCATTAAATGGTCGGTTAAAAAATGAAAATTACAAAATGGTTTAAAAAAGAAAATATCATCGAAAATATTGCTGCAAAATCCAAGCCTGAGGTTATTGCGGAGCTTTCAAGGATCTGCGTGCGAAACGGAAACATTAATCCTGATAGGATGGTTCAGGCCCTTCTCGAGAGGGAAAAGCTTGGCAGTACCGGGATTGGGGATGGTATTGCTATCCCACATGGCAAACTCGCCGGTCTAGATGAAATACTGATCTCTTTCGGGATCAGCCGCAGCGGTGTTGATTTTGAAGCCATGGATGGAAAGCCTGTATACATGTTTTTCCTGCTTATTGCACCTGAGTACTCGACAGGTCAGCATCTCAAAGTTCTTGCCAAGATTTCGCGGATGCTCAAAGACGAAAACTTTCGCCATCGGCTGATGGAGGCGTCCGGAAGGGAAGAAATCTATCGCATTATCACTGAAAAGGATGACGCAAGCTGAATTCAGATCAGGCTTATCCTCAGACCCTGCCAATAGAGTGATCGTTTCACAATGCCTTGCAGGATCTTCGGAACGTTTGGGTCTTTGTTTTCTTATGATGCAAGGAAAGGCAGGCAGGAGAGAAATTCTTGCGGCTCGCGTCAATACCCCGGATCATAAGAGCGGCCCCTCAAATTTTGCAGAATCGGGCGTACCTTGTCTTGTCGATACTCTATATGAAAAAAATGGCCTGGATTTGTCATATCTTTTCGCGGCATCTGTCCCGTTGGTCGCATTTGCCAATTCGGTCATTCCGTCGCATTGTTTTCTTATTCAAGCTGATCACTATAAAATGCCAGTCATTGTATCCCGTTACGATAAGCATCTGCTGTCCAGTCGTCTTATTGGCCTGCTTCGCGAAAAGCTTCTTCAGTGCCTAACAATACAAGGTACCCTAGTTCAAATCTGCAATAAGGGAGTGCTTCTCTCCGGAGAAAGTGGTATCGGCAAAACAGTTCTGGCGTGTAACCTGATAGCAAAAGGCCATCATCTCGTTGCCGACGATAGGGTGCTAATTTTGAGAAAAGGGGATACGTTGTATGGCAGGTGTCATGAAGAAATTGCGAACATGATGCACATAAGGGGGGAAGGTATTGTTGATGTTCTGCGACGGTTTGGGCATGAAACAACGGTCCATGAGTGCGATATTAGATTGATTATCGAGTTATCACGAGACAGACAGATAGAGTGGCTTGCTAACTCTGAGAGAAAGATACTAGGCATAAATTTGCCTGTTTTGCGATTGCTTGTATCAGAGGATATGGATCAGATAGCAGATTGGATTGGACATCGGGTTGAAATATTGTTTCGGGAGGACGCGCATGAAGAATGGTCGCGAATCAAAAAGTAAGAACAATCTACAAATAGTTGTCATCACTGGATTGTCTGGATCCGGAAAAAGCACAGCTTTGCGCGCTCTTGAAGACATGGGTTTCTTTTGTGTAGATAATCTTCCTGTTGTACTGTTGCCTAAGTTCATTGCCATTCAATCCGATCCTGCGAAAGGCATTTCCAAGGTTGCACTTGTTATGGATCTGAGGGAAAAGACATTTCTCGACAAGTATCAGCGAATATTCACTTCAATCAAGAACAAAGGATATCAGATTGAAATCCTCTTCCTAGATGCCGACGATGATACTATTGTACGCAGGTTCAGCGAAACAAGGCGCATTCATCCGCTGTCTCTCAAAGGCTCGGTGTTACAGGGTATACATTTGGAGAGGGAGAAACTGGCTCTGCTCAAGCAGATGGCGCATAGGGTCATAGATACGACCTCATCGAATGTGCATCAGCTCAAAGATACGGTGCAAAGGTACTTTTTGCCCTTAACGCCGGTCCAGAGAATGGTTGTTCATATTATTTCATTCGGTTATCGCTTCGGGCTACCGGCTGATGCAGATATGGTTTTTGACGTACGTTTTCTGCCCAACCCGTATTTTGAAGATGATCTCAAACATTTGAATGGCCATCACAAAAAAGTGAAATCCTATGTTCTAGAATCAGAAGCAGGAAAAAAATTTGTTCAGAAGCTTACAGATATGCTGTCGTTTCTGATGCCTCTTTATGAGAGGGAAGGCAAGGCGAGACTGAATATTGCTATCGGTTGTACGGGGGGGCAGCATCGATCCGTTGTGATGGCAAACGAGCTAGAAAGCTATTTCTCGGAAAGAGATTTTCAAGTGAGTCTATGGCATCGCGACATCAGCAAGAGTTGATGGACCTTTGAAGGTTATTAATTATTGATGAAAAGTACTATGAACAATTATTAAATCATTTTTCACTAAATAGCCTATTTCCTGAATTGAATTATGGATGACTCATTATACCTGATGTATACATCATTGTAAAAATGCGCGGGGCTATTGCTCGTAGTGATGCCAGAGACAACACGGGCAAGAAAGTAAGGCCGACACGATGATCTTAAGTGACAAAAATGGCAATCCGTTTCAATCAGAAGGTGACGGCCATCTTCTTTGCCACGTTATCGTTGATCCAATGGGGGTCCCACCATTCAGTAGGATTAACCGGTTTTCCTCTGACAAGAATAGAAAAATGCAAATGATCGCCACCGGCCAGACCAGTGGTGCCTGTGCGTCCGATGATATCACCCTTTTTAACGGACTGTCCTTGTTTTACATTAATAACACTCATATGTCCATAGAGGGAAGAAAGTCCGAGGCCATGGTCGACTATAACCGCGTTGCCATAAATACCCAGCAATCCGGCAAACAAAACTTGCCCATCATTGGCCGCTTCGATAGGCGCGTTTGCGGTGGAAGCGAGGTCAACACCCAGATGAACGCTTTCACCGATCATTTTTCCGTTATAGAGGTATGTCCGCTTATCTCCGTATAGGGCCATCGGGGAGGCATTTTTCATCCTCAGAAATGTATCCTGCCATAGCGCCTTTGGCGCAGATTTTCTGCATATCTCCTGAATAGTTTGCTCATTGGCATCCCGCAGCGTTGTATTGACATAAAAGAATGTATCTATGGGCGTTTTCCCCCTTAACACCTGTATGGATGATTGAAATTCGGGCATTTTCTTCTGTAGGAATGCATCACTGATAACCATTTTATCACTACGAAAGCCTTTTTTCAGAAGCATGTATGGCACGGCAGCCGAAGATTGGTTGCCTGCATCATCCACGACGATAATTCTGGGGTCGGCGGTATTGATGGCCGCATCCATAGGTATTGCGAAATACGTGATGTAGCAGTTACGTCCTCCTATGGTAACCGGATAGGACGGAAAGAAGGTATCTCGGACCTGGATCCCCGCTGTTGCCGTAGGCTTTGACACCTGGTAGACGATAACACATGTGCCCCCCGGGTTTATATGATTCATGGTGTTAAGAATCGAGATTTGTGGAGGTAATAGATCGACGGTTATCGGTTGTCTGTAAATCCCTTCATTTTTCCAAATGGACGCGTCTGTGGCTTTTATGATCAACTCGGCTGGGCCGTCATGAAGATTTGCGCGTACTGGATCAAGGGAAACCGAAAGAACCTGCCCGTTAACCGCCTTGGAATATCTTTGCATGGCAAGGGTCTGCGACCGTTTATCCTGAACAATTGAGATAGATATATCCCTAACACCGCGCCCGCGATCCGTAATGTCAACCATCAGGGTCTTCTGCTTACCGACGGACCGTACGGGTTCCTTTAAGCGGATTACTGGTTTCCAAACCTCGCCGATAGTCAGGAAGAAACCTGCCGCCGCCCCAACGACGAGAATGATCAAAGTGATATAAATACCATACGATCTCATTTTCTTCATAATTCGACGCTCCAGAAGAATCTTTGTTGAGTAAAAAAAGTGAGTCTCATATAGACCCCTTTACTCGCCTTTGCAAGTCAAAAACATTGATCTTGAGAGCAGGAGTTGGTATATTCAAATCGTTACGATTGTGTTGAAACAAGTCCTAAAATAGGGAGCCTGCAATCATGTTGAATGGAAAAAAGATTGTTCTCGGTGTTACAGGAGGCATTGCGGCATACAAGGCTGCTGAGTTGACAAGGATGTTTGTTCGTGAGGGTGCGGAAGTCAAAGTTGTCATGACGCGAAATGCCACAGAATTTGTGACGCCCCTGACCTTTCAAACCCTTTCTGGGAATCCGGTATTTCTTGAGATGTTTTCCCTTATTCAAGAGCGTGATATCGCCCACATATCCCTGGCGCAATACGCTGATGTCCTGATTGTGGCTCCGGCAACGGCAAATGCAATTGCCAAGATCACGGCAGGAATTGCCGATGATCTGCTCACGACGGTTATTTTGGCTACTAAAGCACCTGTGATACTCTGCCCTGCGATGAATGTTAATATGTATGAAAACAAAATCGTGAAGGCAAACATTAAAAGGCTTTCGGCCCTAGGATATCGGTTTGTCGAACCTGACTGGGGGCAGTTAGCTTGCAAAGCGGAAGGGCAGGGCAGGCTGGCAGAGCTAAATGACATCTTAGAAGCCGCTGTTACTGCGCTAACGCCGCAGGACTTGAAGCATGTGAATATCCTTGTTACCGCTGGACCGACAAGGGAACCGCTTGATCCTGTGCGTTTTATTACAAATTATTCCTCGGGCAAGATGGGTTATGCAATTGCACGCATGGCGCGCCGCAGGGGTGCTGATGTTACTTTGATCAGCGGACCGACGGCTTTGCAGGAGATTTCGGGTGTCCGTTTCATATCCGTCAACACCGCTCGGGAAATGGAAAAGGCCGTCATGAAATGTTTTTCAGATGCTGAGGTAGTGATCAAAGCGGCTGCCGTCGCCGATTATCGTCCTTCCCATGCCATGAAAGGAAAAATCAAAAAAGCGCAAGGGGCGCTAAAGCTGGAATTTGAGCCCAATCCCGACATCATCGCAACCATAGGACGGAAAAAAGGCGGCCGGATTGTTGTGGGTTTTGCAATGGAAACGGGAAATCTTATGAGAAATGCACAGCAGAAAATGGTTGATAAAAACATGGATCTGATTGTTGCGAACGAATTGGGTGTGGCCGGTGCCGGCTTTCAGCATGATACGAATGTTGTCCGGATTTTGGATAGGCATGGGAAAGTGGATGTCCTGCCGCTCATGACAAAGGAGGCTGTAGCTCAAAGGGTCCTTGATAGGGTTTGTGATTTGCTTGCCGTCAAACATAAAAGGCTGCGGAGAAAATGATGCGGGAAGAGCTATTGATTTTGGTCCACTCGCTCAGAGGTCGTATCGAGCGGGAGCTACGATCTAGCAAGGCACCTTCATTTCTTAGTGTCGGCTTAGACATTCCTGAAAGAACGGGTTGCAAGAAAATGGCCGGACTTGCTCCGGAAAGAGGTCACGGAGAAAGTAGTCTCGATGCGATAAGGGCAGAAATGGGCGAATGCCAGAGATGCCCGCTCGGGAAACTCCGCAAGAACCTCGTTTTTGGAGAGGGGAATTCAAATGCTTCTCTGGTTTTTGTCGGTGAGGCCCCTGGTGCGGATGAGGATTTGCAAGGCAGGCCTTTTGTTGGAAAAGCAGGACAACTGTTGACGAAAATTATAGAGGCCATGGGGATGAGGCGCAGAGATGTGTATATATGCAATATTCTCAAATGCCGCCCTCCTGGAAACCGTAATCCCATGCCTGATGAAATTGCCCGCTGTGAGCCATTTCTTATTAAGCAGCTTGGTGCCATACGCCCGACAGTCGTATGCGCTCTTGGAACTTTTGCGGCCAGGACACTGCTTAGAAAGGATGTCCCGATTACCTTACTTCGCGGTCATTTTCATGATTATCATGGAATCAAAGTGATGCCGACGTTTCATCCGGCCTATCTCCTGAGAAATCCAGGAGCCAAGCGGCAGGTATGGGATGATGTTCAAATGATCATGAAGGAACTGGTTTAGCCTAAGAGAATTGAGGGGAATCAAATGCGCAAAAATGCAATAGCATTGCTAACAATTGCCCTGACCTTGTGGATTGCTTCTACGGGCATTATAAAAGCGGAAGAAGAATCGCCTGTATTTAATGTGATTACCATCAGCAGTGCGATCACACCGACAGTGGCGCAATACGTTATGGAGAATATCAGCGATGCAGCAAAAAACAGGGCGGAAGGGCTTATTATCCTTCTGGATACTCCAGGGGGACTTGATCTGGCCATGCGGGATATCGCCAAAAGTCTCTTAAATGCCCCCATTCCGGTGATAGTATTTGTTTATCCCTCTGGCGCGAGGGCTGCATCTGCTGGTGTGATCATTACCGTGGCGGCACATATCGCCGCGATGGCTCCGGGAACCAACATTGGTGCAGCGCATCCAGTGGGGATGGGCATTGGCAGCGGCATGGATAAAACCATGACACAAAAAGTGGAGAATGATGCAGCCGCTTCTGCCCGCAGCATCGCTAAACAACGTCACAGAAACGAGGAATGGGTAGAACGAGCTGTGCGCCGCAGCGAATCCATCACCGCCGAAGAAGCTCTCAAACACCAAGTAATTGACTTCACCGCAGTAGATGTAAAAGATCTGCTAAAAAAAATTAACGGACGAGAAATCGAACTGGCATCAGGAAATAAGATCATTAGGACAGTCGGCGCTGTTATAAGTGACCACCCTATGCCAGTCCGTGAAAAAATCCTTGTTGTCCTTAGCGACCCCAATATTGCGTATATCCTACTTCTCATAGGTTTGGCGGGTTTATATTTCGAGCTGGCTCATCCGGGCGTCATATTACCTGGCGTCATTGGTGGCATCTCTTTGATCCTGTCATTCTTCGCCATGCAGACACTGCCGGTAAACTACGCCGGTGTGGCTTTGATTCTTTTTGGCGTGATTCTATTCATTGCAGAGATCAAGATCATGAGTCATGGTTTGCTTACCATTGGAGGCATTATTTCTCTCGTTATGGGATCCCTGATGCTCTTCAAGTCACCAGATCCGGCGCTCAGGGTCTCATTCGATATCATGATCCCAAGTCTTGCAGTTATCACGCTTTTTTTTGTTGTCGTTATGGGCCTTGTGATAAGAGCACAGCTCAGGAAGAAGCACACAGGCAAAGAAGGGATGATTGGCCAGGAGGGTAAGGCCATGGCGGACATTTACGAGGAAGGTAAGGTTCTAATTCGAGGGGAATACTGGAATGCGGTCAGTGATAGCAAGATTTCCAGCGGAAGGACGGTTCAGGTGATTCGTGTGGAGGAAGGTCTCAAAATACGTGTAAAAGAGATATAGAGGCAAGCTATCAGAAGAAAGGAGAGGTTTTTTATGCCAGTTACGATTATGGTCGTTGTTGTATTGGTCGTCATGTTCCTTGCCTCGGCCATCCGGATTCTCAATGAATATGAGCGGGGCGTCATCTTCCGCCTTGGGCGTGTCATTGATACGAAGGGTCCGGGATTGATTCTCCTGATACCCGCTGTCGACAGGATGGTAAAGGTCGATATGAGGACAATTACAATGGATGTACCGCCTCAGGATGTCATTACCCGTGATAATGTGTCCATCAAAGTCAATGCGGTCGTCTATTTCCGTGTGGTAGATGCTAATTCAGCTGTCGTAGAGGTTGAGAATTATTTATACGCGACCTCCCAGCTTGCACAGACTACCCTGAGAAGCGTTTGTGGACAAGTGGAACTAGATGAGATCCTCTCTGAAAGGGAGAAGATTAATCTTCAACTTCAAGAGATTCTTGACAGGAGCACTGACCCCTGGGGGATCAAGGTTACTCTCGTAGAGGTCAAGCATATTGATCTGCCGGAAGAAATGAAGCGAGCCATGGCAAAACAGGCTGAGGCAGAACGCGAACGCAGGGCGAAAATCATTAATGCGGAAGGCGAATATCAGGCAGCACAGAAGTTGATTGAAGCGGCGCAGTTGATGTCTACGCAACCGATGTCATTACAGTTGCGCTATCTGCAAACCCTAGTCCAGATTGCGTCGGAAAACAACTCTAAAACGGTGTTTCCTCTCCCCATTGATATGGTCAGGCCATTTCTTGAAGGGTTCGGACGAAAGGAGAAGGCAGAATGAAACGCAAGGAAAAGATGCATGTTATCACAGGCGGCCTCATCCTGATTGCTCTTGGCATATTGATTATTCTGAATTATATGGGCTTATATGAATTTGGAAGAAGTTGGCCCATGCTGCTGATTGTTATCGCTGTCGGAACGCTGATCCAGCGTGCTGGCGATATTGGTGGTTGGATTATTGCTGCCGTGGGAATCTTTTTCCTAGTAAAGGAAAATTGGGGCTTTCAATTTTATGCAGCAGCAAAATATATTCTGCCCATCTTGCTGATTCTTCTGGGCGCCAATATTCTGGCAAGAAATTACAAGAAGTCGGGCTGAAACATGGATATACCTATTAAAAAATCTGTAGCCATAATATGTGATTTCGACGGGACGATATGCACTATGGATGTCGGCAATGAAATACTGGATCGTTTTGCCGGAGTTGAATGGCGTGAAGTGGATCGTGCCTACATCAGAAACGAGATTGGCTCGCGAGAGGCGTATGAGCGCATCGCCAGCCTATTTCGCGCAACACGGGAACAGATGTTGAGTTTTATTCTTCGTTATGCCACCATGGATCCATATTTCGGTACATTTTATCATCTTTGCCAGGATAGGAATCTTGATGTTCTTATTGTCTCTGATGGATTGGATTTTTATATTGAGGCAGTTCTTGCAAAAAGTGGTTTTTCATCAATAGATTTTCTATCAAATCGAGCCATATTTGAAGAAGAAGGCGTACGAATAGAATTTCCACATGCTGGTCAGGATTGCAATCGATGCGGAACCTGTAAGTTGAGTGTGATCAAAGAAATGCGTAGCCAATATGAGCGCATTTACTATGTCGGTGATGGCTATTCCGATGTATGTGCTTCAAGGGAGGCAGATTTAGTTTTCGCAAAAGGCATTCTTCTTGAAGAATGCCGGAATGATGGACGACCATGCGTGGCTTATAAGAACTTTGCGGACATAACAGCACATATCTCGCGTAACATGCCAGGGCACTCCTGACAATTGAAAAGCAAGGAATCGGTTAGACATGATCTATAAGCCAACCTAAACATAATTCTGAGTCTATAGGTACGACATGCAGCACCTCGGGGTGGATCCCGAGGTGGATTTAGGATTACTAAAAAATTATCGAATAGTGTTTTTCCGCGGACCTAGGAGGTGAGAATTGCTTCATCCATCATCAATGCCAGACGATCGGCTACGGCGAGCCCCTTAACAGTCGGACGGATCCATCCATCCTCCAATCTAACGAAACCTTCTTGTTCTAATTTTTTTAGCCAATTTCTTTCTAGGTGGGTGAAATCAACTCCGTACTTTTGAGAAAGGTCTGAAACATTAGTTCCCGCCGATGTTCTCAAGCCCAACATCAGGGCTTCTCTTGCCAACTGTGAAGATGCCAGATCTTCACTGTCCTCGATGGGTTGAACGCCATGGTGTAATGCAGAGATGTAAGAGGCTATGAATCGATGGTTCCACCAGCGTCTTTTTTTATAAAAAGAATGGGCAGCTGGACCCAGTCCGAGATAATTTCCATGTTTCCAGTAACGGCTGTTGTGCTGTGATTTGAAAGTCAAACCTCGGGCATAATTCGAGACCTCGTAGTGAATATAGCCCGCGTCCGAAAGCATATCGGAAGTTTTAAGAAAAAAATTCAGAGATGATTCGCTTTTTAGTTGTTCGAATTCCTTAGTGGCGTAACTCCTGCCGAGATGTGTTTCTGCATCAACGGTCAGTTCGTAGCAGGACAGGTGAGGAACTGCCGTGTCTATGGCCTTTGAAATTGATCTCAGCCAATCGCTGAGGTTCTGACCTGGTATGCCATACATAAGGTCAATGCCAATATTATCAAGCCCTGCAAGACATGCATCATTAATGCTCCGGATGGACTGATGCACTGTATGCCGACGTCCGAGAAATTGCAGGACTTGCTCATCGAAGGATTGGATGCCGATATTCAGACGGTTGATCCCGCACTTTCTAAGAATTCGCAGATTATTTCGTGAAATGTCGGCCGGGTTTGCCTCCATAGTGATTTCGACTTTCGCAGAAATCTGAAATACGGTCGTAAGCCTGTCTAGTATCCCTACAACCTGTTGCGGTGATAGGAGGGAAGGCGTACCTCCTCCGATATAGATTGTATCGAAAGAAAGACCAATCTGTCGGTACAGATCCATTTCAATGTTAAGAGCTTTCAGGAAATCTGGGATATGCCCAAGGTCCGTTTCGGAGTAAAAGCTGCAATAATGGCATTTAGAACGGCAGAAGGGAATGTGGATGTATATCCCGGCAGACTGCTGGCTCTTGTCTAAAGATTCCATATAAGAAAATCAGTCTGTATTAGTTTTAAGTACCGCAAGGAATGCACTTTGGGGGATGCTCACTGCACCAACCATTTTCATTCGCTTTTTGCCCTTTTTCTGTTTTTCGAGAAGTTTGCGCTTACGAGTAATATCCCCTCCATAGCATTTTGCTGTTACGTCTTTACGGAACGGGGCGATGGTTGACCGAGCAATAATATCTCCACCAATCGCTCCCTGGATGGCAATCTTGAAAAGCTGGCGCGGAATCTCATTCTTCAGTCGATCACATGCGAAAACTGCCCTTGACCTTGCCTGCTCCCGATGAACAATTTGGGAGAGTGCGTCCACTTTTTCTCCATTAACGAGAATGTCAAGAAGAACAAGGTCGCTTTGCCGATAGTCGATAACATCGTAGTCGAATGATCCGTAACCCTGCGTGACGGATTTAAACCGGTCATAGAAGTCATATATGATTTCTGAAAGAGGCATCTCGTAAGTCAGCTCAATACGGCCGGGACTAGAATAATGGATATTCGAGTTGACACCCCGCTTTTCCGTGCAAAGCTTCATGACGGCTCCCAGGTACCGATCAGGAAGCATCATCAACGCTCGAATATATGGTTCTTCAGCCGAAACAATGGAGACAGGATCGGGATATCGGCTTGGATTGTCAATTTCAAGGGTACTGCCGTCCTTTATTATGATGCGATAACGGACTGACGGTACGGACAGAATAATATTCTGATCGAACTCCCGCTCGAGGCGTTCCTGGACGATGTCGAGATGCAATAATCCGAGGAAGCCACATCGGAACCCCTGTCCCAGAGCAATGGATGAATCTTTTTCATAGATGAAAGCGGAGTCATTGAGCTTAAACTTTTCGAGTGCAATGGTCAGATTTTCATAATCATCGGAAGCGATGGGGTAGATCGACGCGAACACAACCGGTTTGACCTCGCGGAAGCCAGGCAGCGGGCTTATTCGCGGCGAAGTATCATCTGTAATCGTGTCGCCCGTACGTACACTGGAAACATCCTTTACTCCCGCTATAATATAACCGACTTCACCTGCGGACAGACTTTCCCGTTTCTCCCGTGCCAGGCGGAAACATCCCACTTCTTCAACGCGGTATGTGGCCCCGTTGGACATAAAGCGGATCGTTTTACCTGGCCTGATAGACCCATCAAAAACCCTGCAGTGTATCACTGTTCCACGAAAGGGATCATACTTGGCATCAAAGATAAGTGCCGCCAGCGATGAGTTAACCCCGCCCCTCGGATGCGGAATCCTCTCCACAATGGCTTCGAGGATTTCCTCAATGCCGGTTCCCTCTTTTGCAGAGCACTTCAAATGCGTAGAAGGATCCAAGACAAGGTCCATGCCTATCTGCTTGATGACACGGTCGATATCAGCGGAGAGAAGATCGATCTTATTGATCACCGGTATGATTGCGAGATCATGTTCCATCGCAAGATACAGATTTGCTACCGTTTGTGCCTGGACACCTTGGGCAGCATCGATTAGAAGGAGAACGCCCTCGCATGATGCAAGCGAACGCGACACTTCATATGAGAAGTCTACATGACCCGGTGTATCAATAAGGTTGAGAGTATAATTCATGCCATTTTTTGCCCGATAGGGCAGGGAAATGGCCTGGCTCTTAATTGTGATGCCGCGCTCGCGCTCGATGTCCATACTGTCAAGGATCTGGTCTTGGAAGTTGCGCTCATCGATGATCCCGCTGTACTCGATCAGGCGGTCAGCCAAGGTAGACTTGCCATGGTCTATATGGGCGATAATGCTGAAATTTCTAATGTTTTCCATAAGACTGCTTTCTTTGGCGCCCTCATTACAGCAGCCGATGGAAATTGTCAATGCATATTGATTTCCTTTAGCGGGTTGACTCCTTCTGAACACAATAAAAAAGCCCTTCCATTAAAACGGAAGGGCTTTTTTTAAGAAGGTATAAGGTCTACCCAAGCCTTTTCAGCAGGTCTTCGGAAACCTCTTTAACGCCTGCTTTACCAGCCACTTCGATGACCTTCACACGCTCTTTGAAGTAATTCACTGCCGCCAATGTTCCAGACTTTGTGTCGTAGTAAATACCATGACGTTTGTCAATTGCCGCTTCGTCCTGGTCATCGGCACGTGTCGCAAGGTTGTCGCTGCCGCAGACACGGCAAACCAGCTTTCCTTCCTTTTCAACAGGTTTTATGGCGTCAATGTATATGTTGTTGGGATGATTATTGTCCACCGAGCAAAGGCGACGCCCCATGATTCTTTTTTTAGCAATCTCGCGATCCAGGACAATCTCGATTACGTAGTCGAGAAGGATGCCCTCTTTTACAAGGGCTGACCAAAGTGCCTCGGCTTGAGTGAGATTTCTTGGGAACCCGTCTAAAAGCCAACCTCCCTTACAGTCAGATTCCTTCAGGCGATTAAGAATCATGGGAACCGTGATATTGTCCGGGACAAGCTCACCGCGGTCAATAAATTCTTTCGCTTTTTTTCCGAGTTCTGAGCCTTTCTTGATATTGTCCCGGAATATCACGCCTGTTTCAATGTGGGGAACGCCGAATTTTTTTTGAACGATGGCACCTTGGGTGCCTTTGCCACTGCCATTAGGTCCAAAGATGAGGATGTTCATTATTGATAAGCTCCTTTCGAGAGGGTCTTGCAAATGGCGCCCTTATAATGGATCAAAGTTATTTTGGCAACGGGAAAAATGCGGCCACCGGCCACAGTCCTCAGTGTCCTCAGGAGGGTGCGCAGCTGGTCGCCGCGCAGGATGTGCAGCTGGATTTTCCGCCAGCAAATGCAGACATAAGCTTGATAACTTTCTTGGATTTGCAGGATGGACAACATACCCGCTTGGAATCGGACCCTGATATGACAAGGGTTTCAAATTTTTTGTCACATTTTTTGCAGTAAAATTCGAAGATCGGCATGGATCAGTCTCCATTTTTTATTAAAATTTATGGCACTGTATATAAAATGTCAAGCTTCATTCAGCTACATTGACCTTATGGATAACGTGTGGTAAACGAATTTTCACCTCGGAATAGCTTTCAAAGGTGTGGCCATGACCATTTCAAGGAAAATTGATAATTTCATATCTCAATCTTCTTGGATCCGGAGAATGTTTGAGGAAGGTGCTCAACTCAAGAGTCATTATGGGGCTGACAATGTTTTTGATTTTAGCCTAGGAAATCCTAATCTCGAACCGCCTGCCGAGTTCAAAGAAAACCTTCGTAAAATTAGTGCTATGGATATTCCTGCGATGCATGGTTATATGGCAAATGCCGGCTATCCAAAAACGCGTAGCGCTGTGGCAGCTCATTTAGCTATTGAACAGGGGATCCCGATTTCGGCGGATCACATCGTGATGACCTGCGGTGCCGGAGGAGCATTGAATGTAATTCTCAAGACGCTGATCGATCCCGGTGATGAAGTTGTCATTCCCTCGCCTTTTTTTGTGGAGTATCGTTTTTATGTGGACAATGCTGGGGGCATAACGAAAACGGTGCCATCAAGAGAAGACTTTTCGCTGGATCTTATGGCTATGGCCGATGCAATCAGCGAAAAGACCAAAGTAGTTCTAATTAACTCCCCTAATAATCCAACGGGAAAGGTCTACGATATCGATGCGATCACAGGTCTTGCCAGGTTGCTTGAAGAAAAGAGTCACAAATTTGGACGGGTGATTTATCTGGTGTCCGATGAACCCTACCGTGAGATTGTTTATGACGGCATAGAGGTTCCCAGCGTTGTCGCCGCATACAGGGAAAGTCTGGTTGCTTATTCTTATTCGAAAAGCCTGTCACTGCCTGGGGAACGAATTGGCTATATCGCCGCCAATCCCAAACTATCTCAATTGGCGAAAGTTATGGAAGGATTGATTTTATGCAACAGGATCCTTGGATTCGTAAACGCACCGGCGCTGATGCAGAGAATTGTTGAACGCCTGCAAGGCATCCGCGTCGATGTAGCAGCTTACCACAAGAAACGGGATCTCCTGTGTGACGGTTTATCATCATTAGGTTATCGTTTTTACCGTCCCAATGGTGCTTTCTATCTTTTCCCCCGAACTCCTATCGACGATGATGTTGCATTTGTGCAAGCTCTGCAGAAAAAAAGAATCCTTACCGTTCCGGGCAGAGGCTTTGGGATCCCCGGTCATTTTCGTATTGCCTATTGTGTAGATGACAAAATAATTCTGGGCGCGATGGAGGGGTTCGAAAAAACTATCAGGGAGTATTCATGAGAAAAGTCGGGCGGCTTCCTGCTCATACCAGCAGTCGCTTGGAAATCGCTCGATAAAGCCGCAGTGGCCGCCATATCGAAAGATAATCCGGTTCAAAAACGGGCTGTTATGCAGACAAATAACGTCCTCTACCGGCACGACGGGATCATCCTCTGAGGCGATGACCGTTACTGGAACGGTCAATTTTTTCATTGCATCACCGGCAATCGTGTACTGGCGGAAATACTCCATGTAGTTTGAAAATTCCGGATAATAATCGCGTAATGCTTCTGTCAGACCCAGTAATGTTTTTTCCTTCAGGATATCCCCGAAATGATACCGATGGGGGAAAATCACCTCTTTTTTGCGCAGAGATCTTTTCCACTTCCTCATGAAATACAGACGATAAATCAGGGGACCTTGGTCGACGGCTAGGGTTGTCCTATGAGGGTTCAAAGATGGGCTAATGGCTATGACATGCTTCAGGCCTGAAATGGGTTCGCAGGCGTGCCTTAATGCTATGCGCATCGCAAAATTTGCACCCAAAGAGAAGCCAATAATAAAAAAGGGATTCCTGCCGGCCAATTTTGAGGATTGGAGAACACCGCTGAATGTTTCATCAAGCAAGGCGCCATGAAATAGACCTTCGTTGAGGTGATGAGAATCTCCATGGTCTCGATAATTCAACCGGAATATCGAGAAGCCTTTGCGGTACAGGTATCTGGCTGTGGAGAGGATATAAGCTGAATCGGCACTTCCCTCCCAGCCATGGAGCAAGGTCACTAGGCCAGACCCATCAGCTGCCGGATTCTCAGAAAAATAGCCCATGAGACGGGTGCCATCACCCGTCTCAAGAATCATCATGCGTGCTGCATCGGCCATCGGATTGGGTCCAGATGCCCTGATGCGTGAACTGGCAAGAATAGATTGTAGATGGGCGTTTCGAAGCCATGGGCGAGGGCAAAAGGGTTTATATGCAGCATTAGAAGATGATCCGGAAGTCATTAAATTCTCCCTTATGAGGCTCCTCTCTTTTATCAACGGCAGTGACTCTAGCCAAGGATGGCCCAGAATAACACCATTCAGTTATTGCTGCGACGGATTCCGTAGTGCCTTCGAAGACAGCTTCAACCCGTCCGTCATGGAGATTGCGTACCCAGCCCGTCAGTCCCAGCGATTGCGCCTTCCTTACGGTTGCATACCGGAAGTTTACACCTTGAACGCGGCCGGAAACAATGACACGTACACGCTTATTGGATTGAATATTATCCATGGCTATTCATAGTTTATTGAATGCGCTTTGTCATGCTGAGAAATTGTTCTTCGGTCAGGATTGTTATGCCTAGGTCTTTGGCTTTTTCAAGCTTAGATCCCGCGTCGGACCCAGCCACGACAAAATCGGTCTTTTTTGATACGCTCTCCGAAGTTCTGGCACCTATGGATTCTGCAAGAGCCTTTGCTTCATCGCGGGTTAGACTGATGAGCGCGCCGGTGAAAACGAGCGATTTGCCGTAAAACGGTCCCGAAGCTTTAATGGTGCGATGTCGGTGCCTCGGAGGATGAACATTCGCTCGGTTAAGCTTTTTGATGATGCTTCGATTGGATTCCTGCTGGAAGAAGGTTATAATGCTCCGCGCCACTTCCGGTCCGACATCCCGAATATCAAGAAGTTCTTGTTCCGATGCGGCCATGATGGCATTGAGATCGCCAAAATGTCCGGCTAGAATTTTGGACATATGTTCGCCTACATGACGAATACCCAACGCATAGAGATATTTTTCAAGGGATGGATCCTTTGAATGTTCGATTGCAGAGAGAATATTGGCAGCGGACTTGTCAGCCAAACGTTCTAGAGAAGCAATCTGCTCTTTAGTGAGATAAAACAAGTCTGCTGGATCAGATATCGTGTGGGTTTCAACAAGCCGATCTATAAGCTTTTCCCCCAGCCCTTCTATATCCATACCGCCACGTGAAGCGAAATGGCGTATCCTTTCCTTTACTTGTGCCGGGCATGCAAGATTGACACACCGATGTGCCACCTCTCCCGGCAGGCGAACTACATCGGATTGGCATACAGGACAACGCTTCGGCATTTTGAAGGGCTTCTTTGCGACATCACGTTTTGCTTTTATAACTTTTACTACCTCGGGAATGACATCACCAGCCCGCTGAACAATAACCGTATCACCCTCGCGGATATCCTTCTTTTCAATTTCATCGAGATTATGGAGAGTTGCTCTGCCAACAGTAACGCCGCCCACTTGCACGGGCTTCATGATGGCTACAGGAGTGAGGACACCCGTCCGCCCAACCTGAACCTCGATCTTCTCGATAATGGTTGTTTCCTGAGTAGCTGGAAATTTGCACGCAGCGGCCCATCGGGGGCTTCGAGATACGAAACCCAGCCGCTCTTGCAGATGCAGGTCGTTTACCTTGATTACCATACCATCGATTTCATAGGGCAACGTTTTTCGGATCTCAGCTAGATAAACATAATGGGAGACACATTCTCGGATTGTGAGGTTCCTGCGGATCATAGGACTAACACTGAAACCCCAGGTAGCAAGGGCTTCGAGGACCTCACTTTGTTCTTTAAAAGAAACGCCCGAAGCACTGCCGATTGCATAAGCGAATAACGTCAAGGGACGTCTGGCTGTAATCTTGGGATCAAGCTGGCGCAGTGATCCCGCAGCAGCATTCCGCGGATTAGCGAAAGGCGATTCGCCTTCTCGAATCCTTCGTCGGTTCAAGACTTGGAAAGCTGCTAACTCCATACAAACTTCACCTCGAACTTCTATCTGTTCGGGAATTTTCCCTCCTGATGATGAAGAATTTACCAGAGATAAAGGGATGGTGTGAATGGTGCGGATATTTTGCGTGACATCTTCCCCAACAGAGCCATCCCCCCGTGTTGCCGCCGCTGTCAATATTCCGTCTTTATAGATGAGATTGACGGCAACACCGTCAAACTTGGGTTCGGCCACATAAATCAATGTATGGTCGTTTCCCAGGAATCGGCGAATACGTGCGTCGAACTCGATGATTTCATCCTCGGAAAAGACATTATCCAAACTCAACATGGGACTGGGGTGAGCAAATGGAGTGAATTTTTCAAGGGGAGCTGCGCCAACCCGTTGGGTCGGTGACTCGGCAGTTATTAAATCAGGGTAGGCTTTTTCAAACTCGATAAGCTCTGCCATGAGGCGGTCATATTCCGCGTCAGAAATTTCCGGCTCGTCATACTGGTAGTAGAGCTCGTTGTGATGGACAATGGTCCTCCTGAGTTCGATGATTTTTTTTGCAGCTTCTTCACGTTTCATGGTAAATTAAATTGATTTTATCAACTGTAAATTCGGCTTCTTTTTCCGGGTGGATGCGGTTGATTTTTCAGTCTTCTGTTTCTTGAGAATTTGGTCGTTAAAAATATGGTTCTTCGCACGCACAGCATTGATGATGAAGAAGACGATCACCGATTTTTCCCAGTCCCGTGACGTATCAAACTGCTCCATTCTCAGCTTGTATTTTTCCCACAGACTGGTCAATGATGCCTCATCAAGACGAAGAATCTTTTCTGCTATGCGTTCTAAAGTATGCTCAAGCATATTGTCACCATTCATATCTGTATTTGGTGTTTTATGATTTTATTATAGAAAACAAATATAGATTGTCAAATAAAACCCACACGTGTTGATTGGGTATTCAAATAAAGCTTGTTTTTTTGGCTTTGGCGGATATAATTCCACATCATCGATCAGCTCCATGTATAGAGGGGAAAAGGGGCCCATTGAAGGCAATATCGGCACCTTGGCGGATCCAGTACGTCAAAAGCAAAAAAAAGCATGAGGGTTGCATATTCTGCAAAGGATCAATTAGGGAGGAAGACATGGTTCTGTGGGAGGGGCGCCATGCCTTCGTTATGTTGAACCGCTATCCGTATACAGGCGGACATATGATGATCATTCCTATGCGCCATGTCCAAAGCGTCGCATTCCTCACGCGCAGGGAGCGTTCCGCCATGTTTGACCTTCTTGACATATCACTTCGGGTCCTGGAAGAGGCTATGAACCCCGATGGATTTAATATCGGAATGAATCTTGGCAAAGCGGCCGGCGCCGGGGTAGATGACCACGTTCATATTCATGTTGTTCCACGTTGGAGCGGTGACACTAATTTCATGGCAGTCTTAGGAGAGGTCCGGATTATCAACGAAGACCTGGGCAAGGTTTGGAAAAGGCTGAGGCCGCTTTTTAAAAAATACCTGGAACAGGAGAGCTGAGATGAAGTTTATATACACTGTTATCGTAGTACTCATCATGCTATTTGTCATAACCTTTTCACTTCAGAATACATTTCCCGTCCACCTCGCCTATATAAATATGATTGACGTTACCATGCCCACATACATGCTGATCTTCATTTCATTCCTTGCAGGCGTGGTTCTTACTGGTTTTATGGAAATCATAGAACGCTTCCGCCTGAACCGGACGATCAACCGCCTCAATAAGACGATCCGCGAGCTTCGGAGGGAATTGCAAGCCAGCGAACCACCCCCCATGATCGACCAAGCCCGACCACCTGACCACCCGTGAAATTTCTGGCCGATGATACACTGGGTCGATTGTCAAAATGGTTGCGGTTACTTGGCTTCGACACAGAACAATACCATGGGGCGGCTGATCGGACTTTCCTCAGGATAGCTGCTTCTCGGGGGAGGATTGCCATCAGCAGAAGAAGGGATCTCACTCTCAAGCAGTATAGTGGACGGATGATCGTAATTCGCTCCGAACGTCTTGAAGAACAGATGGGTGAATTGGTCCGGAATTTCGGCCTTCCAGTCGATGAAGAAAAGTTCTTTTGCCTGTGTCTTGAGTGCAACGTTTATCTGGAAAAAATCTCGAAGCGACATGCTATAGGGCTTGTGCCTTCATACATCTTAGAGTCACAGGAAGAATTCCGGAAATGCCCTGCATGCGGGAGGATTTTCTGGGCGGGGACACATCGTGAAAATGCCATGAATTTTCTCAAACGGCACAATCTGATTGGTCACCCTTGATCTTTTCGATGGCATGTCGCAATGCGGGAAGCACAACTGAGAGATTGTCGCGCACAGCGCGAGGGCTACCCGGAAGATTGATGATAAGGCTTCTTTTCCGGATACCGGCGACCGCGCGGGAAATCATGGCATGGGGCGTTATAGTAATACTTGCATGGCGCATAGCTTCGGCTATGCCGGGAATTTCTTTTTCAATAACTTTTAACGTGGCGTCGGGCGTGACATCCCGAGGACTAACGCCAGTTCCACCAGTTGTAATAATGAGCTCATGGTTGCCCCTATCGGCAAACTCAAGGAGCAACTCCTTTATTTTTTCCTCCTCATCAGGGATGACTCTATATTCTGAGACTTCAATGCCAATTTCACCGAGTATCTCGATGATAGCCTGACCACTAAGATCTTCACGTTCGCCCCTAGCTCCCTTATCGCTGACTGTGATAACAGCCGCTTGCAGCCCCATCAAGCCTCTTCCTTTTCCTTCTTCGACTCGGCAATGATTTTCTCGGCGATATGAGATGGGACCTCTTCATAATGTGAAAATTCATAAGTAAAGGTTCCACGCCCACTTGTCATGGAGATAAGATCCGGTGCATATTTCAAAATTTCAGCAAGGGGGACCAGTCCCTTTACAATCTGGTTGGTACCCTTCGTATCCATGCCAAGTACACGGCCACGGCGGCTGTTTAGATCGCCGATGACATCTCCCATGTATTCGTCCGGAATCTCAATATCGATATTGACAATAGGTTCGAGCAGGACAGGCTGACAAGCCATGACGCCCTTTTTAAATCCCATAGAGGCAGCGATCTTAAAGGCCATTTCGGATGAGTCAACGGTGTGGTATGATCCATCCACTATGGAAACGCGTATATCGACAACGGGATAGCCGGCAAGGACTCCTTCAGCCATTGCTTCCACAACCCCCTTTTCAGCAGCCGGGCGGTATTGCTGCGGAACAACGCCACCAATGATTTTGTCCACCCATTCAAATCCTGAGCCGCGGGGGAGGTGTTCAATATCGAGCCAAACATCACCATACTGGCCACGACCTCCAGACTGCTTTTTGTACTTGCCTTGTATATTTGTTTTACCCTTGATGGTTTCTTTGTAAGGCACCTTGGGAGTTTTCAGATATACCTCCACACCAAACTTACGTTTCATTTTCTCAATAGTCACTTCGATATGAACGTGTCCCATGCCTGACAGGATCATTTCCTTGGTTTGGTCATCGCGATGGAAGCGTAGGGATGGGTCTTCCTCAAGCAGGCGATTAATAGAGGAGACGATCTTTTCTTCATCGCCGCGCGATTTTGGTTCAATTGCAAAAGAGATGATTGTTGGGGGAGGCACCATTTTTTCATAAACAATGGGAGCCTTTTCATAGCAGATTGTGTCGCCTGTTGTTGTTTCCTTCAACTTGGCCAGTGCCGCCATGTCGCCAGGTATGACAGCTTCCGTCGGCTTCTGATTTTTGCCTTCCAGAAAAAACAGGCTTCCAATTCTTTCCGTTAACTTCCGCGAGGCATTGAAAAAACTTGAATCAGCGTTAAGCTTGCCAGAATAAACTCGGAAAATCGTTAGGCGGCCAGCGTATGGATCGGCGATGGTTTTGAAAACGATACCCGAGAAAGGTGCTCCCTCCTCAGGAGGCCTATGTTCCTTTTCGCTCGTTCCCGGTTTCGTGCCAGTCATCGGTCCGCGGTCTGCAGGTGCCGGCAGTGCCTTGACGACAAGATCCAGCAATGGCGATATTCCTATGCACTTCGATGCAGCGCCACATACCAAGGGGATCAATGTGCCTGATGCAACACCTTTCCTGAGACCGCTTAAAATATCCTCTTCGCTGAGATCGCCCGATTCAAGATACGTGTCCATCAGAGCATCATCCGATTCGGCAATGTCCTCTATGAGTGTCTCACGGTATTTTTGAACCTTCTCGGCCATGTCTGGTGGAATCTCGGAGATTTTCGGGATACCTTTCGGATCTTCAAACAGCATGGCTTTCATGGATAGGAGGTCGATGACACCCTTAAAGGAATCTTCTGCTCCTATGGGAATATTGAACACACTCACCTTGGTTCCTATCTGAGATCTCACGCTTTCTAAGGCTTTATGGAAATCAGCCCGCTCGCGGTCCATTCTGTTTATGAACACAATTCGTGGAAGCGTGAACGAATTGGCGTATTCCCAGACTTTCTGTGTTTGAAATTCCACCCCGCCGACAGCGTCTATCACAACAATGGCACCGTCCACGACACTTAGGGAGCTTCTTGTATCAAAAGCAAAATTTGCATCGCCGGGTGTGTCAATAAAGTTAACTTTACATTTGTTCCATTCGACGAAATTTAAAGCCGAACTGATGGATATGCGCCTTTTTTGCTCTTCGGGCTCAAAATCCATGTTGGAAGAATTATCATCCACTCTGCCGAGGCGATCTGTTTTTCCAGATATAAATAGAAATGATTCGCAAAGGGAGGTTTTACCGGTTCCACCGTGACCGACAATGGCCACATTTCTCAGTAATGTGGAATCATACTTGGCCATTGGAACTCCTTTCTTCTTGAAAAAAAGAGTGTTAATTTATTGATAAGGTCACGGTTTTTAGCTTATACAATCTTTCAAAGTCAAGACAATTTTCCCGGCATCAAATCCAATTGACAGAATGGATCGATCCAAGTATATAGGCGCACTTGGGAAAAAGCCTGTATAATGAAATATTATACGGTGGTTAAGATTGTTAGCATGCAAGATTTGGGAAGGTAACAAAAAGTATGTCTATAAAACCTCGAAAGATCAAAAGAGTCCTTATTGCGAACCGGGGTGAAATTGCCCTCAGAATCCTGAGGGCTGTGAAGGAGCTGAACCTTGATGCCGTGGCCATCTATGAAAAGCCGGATAGCGAAGCATACCATATCCGGCTGGCTGATAATGCCATTATGATAGGCGAAGGGCCACGCAGGGATTACCTGGACATCGATAAAATCATATGGGCGGCTAGAAAAAGCGAAGCTGATGCTATTCATCCCGGATATGGTTTTCTTGCCGAAAATGCAGATTTTTCGGCAGCCTGCGATAAAAATGGAATTATATTCATTGGTCCACCTTCCGATGTGATCCGTGATCTCGGTAATAAGGTAGTGGCCAGGAAAATTGTGGAAAGGGCCAGTGTTCCATTTATTCCAGGTACGGAAGATCTTGTACGTGGCGATGAGGGTATCCGTGAGGCAATGGAATTTGCACGGAGAATAGGATATCCAGTTATGTTGAAGGCATCCAGCGGTGGTGGCGGCAGAGGTATCCGGAAGATATCAAGCGAGGCGGATCTGGCCGTCCAGTTGCCGCAGGCAAGGGCTGAAGCTCTTTCAGCCTTCAATGATGAAAATGTATATCTGGAGAAGTGTATCGAGGCGCCGCGCCATGTCGAGATCCAGATCTTGGCAGATAGTCATGGCAATGTCATTCATCTGGGGTCTCGTGATTGCTCGATCCAGCGCCGGCATCAGAAACTTCTAGAGATAGCTCCCGCAGATCTACCCCCGGAAATTCTTGAGGCCATGTATGACAGTGCTATCAAAGCAGCCCGGGAATCCGGATATGTAAATGCTGGAACGGTTGAATTTCTCGTGGATGCGAAGACCAATGAATTCTGGTTTATGGAGGTGAACACCCGTCTGCAGGTGGAGCATACTGTTACCGAGGAGCTAACGGGGATTGATATTGTTCGCGAGCAGATCAGAATTGCCGAAGGCCACGGATTACAGATTCCGAAAGATCGGCTCCGCCTTTTTGGCAAAGCAATTCAAGTCAGGATTAATGCGGAAGATCCGAAGAATAACTTCATGCCCGAAGGCGGTAAGCGGGTTGAGGTATATCAGTCACCAGGGGGGCCCGGAGTCCGTCTGGACGGCGTAGTCTACCAAGGCTATAAAATACCCATGGACTACGATTCGCTAATGGTTAAACTGACCGTCCGCGGATATAATTGGGAGCAAGCAATTCAGAGACTCAAGCGAGCCCTGAGTGGGTTCTTAATTGTAGGACCGAAAACGACGGTTCCATTCTATCTTGCCATATGCGATGAAAAAGACTTTCTGGCAGGCCGATTCGACACAACTTATATTGAGACACACCCTGAAATTTTTAATTACAAGGAGTCGGAGCGTGAAGTGGCTAAGCTGTCGAAACTGATAGCGGAGATCCATGCAAGGAAAACCAATCCATATTGCTTCTAGCACCAAAAAGAAATACCAGGATGAATTTTATGAGCAAAGCGTTACAGGATGAACGAATCACTCCCCGGGATTTACGTGACAAAGGGGTCCATTATGTGTTGGAACAGATCAAATCACAGCCCGGGTATTTTATAACCAATACCGAAAGGGATCTTTCCCAGTCTGATTTTAAAAACAGGGTTATGCCCCATACCCAGATACTGGTTGCCCGGGAGAGGAATGAGGCCGGATACTTTTCGATTGAAATCACAGGAGGTGCCTCTGTCCATGTTGATATGCTCCGCAAACAGATCAATCCTCTAGAAAAGCTACATGTACTTAGCGCAAACATGCCCGACACGCTTTTCCAGACACTTTGCCGGGGTGTCAATGTCTTCGGATACAGGCCTTACCCTGAAAATGTCATACGCCTTACCGTGCGAAGTTTCTCGAGATATGTCCACATCTGGCGCGTTTTTGATTTTCTCAATTTCGTTCCGAATATGATTCCCGTTTTTGAAGAGGTTAAAGTGGCCGGATGTATCCTTGAACCATCCATATGTTTTTCTACGGGTCCCGAACATACCAATGAATTCTATGTTCGAAAAGTAGGGGAAATCCTTGATGTAACAGGGCCGGACATTCTGCTGTGCATTAAAAACCACGCTGGACTTGGATCGTCAAAAAGGATCGGAGATCTTGTTAAAGCCATTCTTGAAAAATATCCAGACCTTATCATTCATTACCACGGGCATAACACGGACGGAGGCGATATCGGCCGTGTGGTGGAAGCCGTACGCAACGGGGCAAAGATTGTCGATGCGTCTGACCATTCTTTCACAGGCTTCTATGGTCCGCCGCCGATCCTTTCCATTATTCAGGAGCTGGATGATTATGGATATCGTGCCGCCGGTATCGATCGGCAAGCCGTCATTGATTCATCAAACAAAATTCGGCCTGAACGTGAATATTACCGGGATATGGAATCACAGTTCCTGGGATTTGATCCGACCGTGCAGATTCACAAGTTGCCGGGAGGTGCCACGGGATCCAGCTTCGAGCAAGCTGTAAAAGGCGGGTTTCTCCACCTTATGCCCCATATACTCCAGAATGAGTTGCCTAGGGTGCAGATTGAACTGGGGAATTGGTGGAGCGTGACACCGGGGTCTCAGATACTTTGGACGACAGCCGTCAACAACGTTCTTAAAGGTGCACGATACAAAGATGCCACTGATGACCTAAAAAACCTGATGCTAGGGCGCTATGGCGACTTTCCTTTTTACAGGCCATCGGGCGAAATCTATGAAGCGGTGTTTGGAAAGGATTGGAAAACAATTATTGAATGTGAAAGTGGATGCCAAAAAATTGAGGATATAGACATTGATGTCGAGCTCAAAGTCTTAGAGCATCGCCTTGGCCGTCCCGCAACAGAGGATGAACTGGTGCTGTATCTGCAGCATCCCAATGACGCGGTCAGCTTCATTAAGTTCGAGGAAAAATTTGGCAAAACCTGGGTGCTTTCTCCGAAGATTTGGTTCAAGAGGGGTGGATTCAATCTGGGAGATAAGTTCGAATTTCCGGATTTCTTCGGCAAGCTGCATTCGATAGAAATCGGCCCGCAGAGGCGCACAAAAGAAGGGGATGCGGTAACATATCTGATTATTGACCATCACCCTGAACCCATTCTGACGGAACTGGAGCAGGAAGGCCAGCAGGCCAAACGGAAAGCCACCCTATCCATCAAGGAAATCGAGGCCCTTGCCAAAACAGGAGATATCCGCGCACAGATTATAGGAACAGTCACTGAGATACCCGTAGCGGAGGGGGACGAAATATCCGCGGGCCAGGTGCTGGTTGTTTTAGAAGCCATGAAGATGCTCAATAACATTGTCTCGGATCTCAATGGTAAAGTGACTGAAATTTTAGTATCTCCCGGCGACAAAGTTGAGGTTGGGGATCCTTTGATGATCATCGAAAAGGTAGCTTCGTAAAAACCCGCGAGATTGTCACACCTGGTTGAAGTCTTCTAAAAAAGAGGGATTCTTCATATTGCATCGCAGCTTTATTTTGATAGGTTTGCAAGATGCTAGGGAACATTCTAAAGAAAATTGTTGGCACGAAAAATGAGCGGGAACTGAAACGCTACAGCGTGATTCTTGATGAGATCAACCGCCTCGAGCCGTCTATGATGAAATTGTCTGATGATGAGCTGCGTTTAAAAACCCCCTATTTTAAAGAAAAGCTGGAAAACGGTGCCTCTCTTGACGATATCAGTGTTGAGGCATTTGCAGTAGCTCGCGAGGCTGCACGCCGCAACCTGATGATGCGTCCCTTCGACGTGCAGGTTATTGGTGGATATGTTCTTCATGAGGGTAAAATTGCGGAAATGAAAACCGGTGAAGGCAAGACGTTGGCAGCCACCATGCCCTTATACCTGAATGCTCTGACCGGAAGGGGAGCGCACGTCGTAACGGTTAATGATTATCTTGCCCGGCGTGATGCGGCCTGGATGGGGCCGATTTACACGTTTCTAGGCCTGACTGTCGGTGTCATCGTTCACGGGATGGATGACAATGAGCGCCGAGTCTCCTATGCCGCAGATATCACATATGGCACAAATAACGAATTCGGGTTCGATTATCTTCGCGACAACATGAAATTTATGCTCGAGGATTACGTTCAGAGGGATTTTTATTTTGCTATTGTAGATGAGGTGGACAGTATTCTCATAGACGAAGCGCGGACACCCTTGATCATTTCCGGGGCATCTGAAGAATCAACAGATAAGTATTACAGGGTCAATCAGGTTATTCCGCGACTGTCAAGGGAAAGGGATTTCACGCTAGATGAAAAGAGCAGAACAGTGGCGCTCACGGAGGAAGGAGTTGCGAGAATTGAGGGCTATCTGAAGGTTCAGAATCTCTATGAACCGAGGAACATGGAAATCCTTCATCATGTTAATCAAGCGCTCAAGGCTCATGTGCTTTTCAAGCGGGATGTGGACTATGTAGTTAAAGAAGGCCAGGTCATTATTGTAGATGAATTTACCGGCAGGCTGATGCCGGGTAGGCGCTTCAGTGATGGCCTACATCAGGCTTTGGAAGCGAAAGAAAAGGTCAAGGTCGAAAGAGAGAACCAGACACTTGCCTCCATCACCTTTCAGAATTTCTTCAGGATGTATGAAAAGTTAGCGGGCATGACCGGGACGGCTGACACCGAAGCGGAGGAATTCAAGAAGATATATGGCTTAGATGTGACAGTCGTGCCTACCAATATGCCCATGATCAGGACAGATTATACGGATGTCATTTACAAGACGGAGCACGAAAAATTCGAGGCAGCTATTAGGGAGATCAAGGCTCTTCATGATGAAGGTCGTCCTGTTTTGGTGGGAACTATCTCCATTGAAAAATCGGAACTACTTAGCAAGATGCTGTCACGAACCGGAATCAAACATAGCGTTCTGAATGCTAAGCACCATGAAAAAGAGGCGCAAATAGTTGCCGAGGCCGGCCAGCCGGGCATGGTGACAATCTCTACCAATATGGCCGGGCGTGGTACAGATATCAAGCTCGGGGAAGGTGTACCTGAAAAAGGCGGACTGCACATTCTAGGCACGGAAAGGCATGAGAGCCGAAGAATTGACAACCAGCTCCGCGGTCGGTCTGGCCGCCAGGGTGACCCCGGTTCGTCCCGTTTTTACCTTTCCCTTGAAGATGACCTTCTGCGGATCTTTGGTGCGGAACGAATTTCTTCCATCATGGATCGCATTGGTTTCGAGGAAGGGCAGCCGATTGAGCACCGGCTTATAGGAAGAGCCATTGAAAATGCTCAGAAGCGTGTGGAAGGACAGAATTTTGATATTCGCAAGCATTTGCTCGAATATGATGACGTGATGAACCGACAGCGTCAGGTTATTTATGACCAACGTAAAAAAGTATTAAAAGGCGACGGATTATGGGATGATATTGAAGAAATGCTTGAAGAAATTGTTGAGGATGCAATTCCTTCCTATATCCCGGAAAAAGTACACCGAGATGACTGGAATCTCAAAGGCCTTGAAGAATGGGTTCTGACGCAGTTCGCCTTGAAGTTGAATATCGTTGCATTTGCTGAGACTATCCTGCCCGACACCATCAAACATGATATCGTTGACGGGGTGAAATCTCTGCTTCGGAATAAGGAGATGCAATATGGGAAGCCCCTGATGGATTACTTGATCCGTATGATCATGCTTCAATCCATTGATACCCTGTGGAAAGACCATCTTCTGAATATGGATCACCTCCGAGAAGGCATCGGGCTCCGTGGTTATGGCCAGAAAGATCCGGCGAGAGAGTACCAGCGGGAAGGGTATGAGATGTTTATGGAGATGACCCAGCGCATCAAGGAGGATACACTTCAAAAGCTTTGTTTCGTCCGCATCCAGAAAGAGGAAGAAGTAAAGGACATGCGTGAAAAGCAGCAGCAGGATTATATGATGTCAAGGGGCGAAGATCATGCGGAATCCAAAACCATTCGGCACCAGAAAGATAAGGTGGGCCGGAATGATCCCTGTCCATGCGGAAGTGGGAAAAAATACAAGAAATGTTGCGGTCAATGATTCACCAGACAATCTATTTGAAACTTTGCGGCACCGTCTCAACGGTTTGATCAATTGCAGTATACGATATGGGGGAATATCATGTCGGTACAGCGCAACACGCATCATGTGGTTCCGGGATTTATGGCCAATGGCATATCTGCCGGGATTAAGTCTGATGGCAAAAGGGATTTATCTCTTATCGTATCAGCGATTCCAGCAAGAGCAGCCGGTGTTTTTACAACAAACTCATTCAAGGCGGCACCAGTCGTCATTGATATGGGGAGAATTAAATCAGGTTATGCCCAGGCGATTCTTACAAACAGCGGTAATGCAAATGCGGCGACGGGTCTGCAGGGCTATAGAGATGCACTTTTAATAGGCCGCAAAGTTGCCCGAAGCCTTAATATGGATGAGGATCTGGTCCTTGTCGCTTCGACAGGCGTTATCGGACAACGATTGCCCGTTAGGAGCATAATAGACGGCATGGAGGATCTGGTCAGAGGTTTAAGGGGCGATGGTCTGCAGGCGGCCGAAGAAGCCATCATGACGACAGACTGGTTTCCCAAGATGGCAAGCCGCAGATGCCGGATTGATGGCCGTGTTGTGACGGTTTTCGGTATGGCAAAAGGTGCCGGTATGATAGAACCTAATATGGCCACAATGTTGGCTTTTTTCCTTACAGATGCGGATATAGATACGCCAAGCCTCAAACGGGTTTTTCGAGAGGTGATAGATCAGACCTTTAATGCCATTAGTGTGGATGGCTGTATGTCGACTAATGACACGGCCTTGATTTTGGCCAATGGTGTGGCAGGTAATCGCACGCTTAAGGCATCTTCTCAAGGTATCAATATCTTTAAACATATTCTTTATGAAGTGGCAGCCGAGTTGGCCAGATCTATGGTGCGGGACGGGGAAGGAGCAACAAAGGTCATTGATATCAGGGTTGAAAAGGCGCGCACACGCCAGGAAGCAGCCAAGGTGGCCTATGCTATTGCCAGATCTAATCTTGTGAAGACTGCTTTTTATGGAGGAGATCCGAATTGGGGAAGGATTATTTCGGCGGCAGGATCTGTCGGCATAGCATTGCCCGTAGATAAGGTCGTACTTCGTCTTGAAGGCAAGCGTGTGTTTGGAGGTGGAAAAGGTATAAAAGTTCCCAGGGAAGTGTTAAAGGCTATCATGACCCGGGACGAAATTAGCCTGACATTACAACTTGGCATGGGATCACAGTGTTGGCGGGTACTTGCGTCAGATTTGACACACGAATATGTCAACATCAACGCCCACTATCATACCTGACGGCTTCAAAAAAGTCTCAATACTATGTCGGGCTTCATTCTCTCAAACTGAGGCATCTTGAAATTGATTCACGACTTATTCTCCCTGGTCATTCCTCAGGGTTCGCTTTTTACTTGATCATTCTGTATCTATATGATAATGCGTCGCGAATTTCACACACATCCGGACTGGCCGGGGTGTTGCTCTTCCGAGTTTCCCGCCGGTGTGATGGATGTGGAGGAATAAAAACAAAAAAGAGGAGTGAAGACATGGCCGGTATTTCAATGAAATTACTGCTTGAAGCAGGGGTTCACTTTGGTCATCAGACCAACAAATGGAATCCGAAGATGAAACCATTTATTTTCGGTTCTAGGAATGGGATCTATATTATTGATCTCCAGCAGACAGTTGAGATGTTTCAAAGGGCTTACCAATTTATTTCGGATACGGTGGCCGATGGTGGGGAAGTTTTATTCGTGGGAACAAAAAAGCAGTCCCAAGAGGCTATTCGTGAAGAGGCGATGCGCTCAGAGATGCCATACGTTAACCAGCGGTGGCTCGGAGGGATGCTGACCAATTTTTCGACCATAAAGAAAAGCATCGATCGCCTAAATCAATTGGATAAAATGTTTGCCGATGACAGCATTCGGGCATTTCCGAAAAAGGAAGTCATGAAGCTCCAGAAGGAGCGGGATAAAATGGGCACGGTATTCGGGGGATTTCGCAATATGAAGGGTCACCCGGGTGCCCTGTTTATAGTAGATCCGAAACGTGAGGAAATTGCAGTGCACGAAGCGAACAAGATGCATATTCCAATCGTTGCCGTCGTAGATACAAACTGCGATCCGGATGTTGTTGACTATGTAATTCCAGGCAACGACGACGCCATCCGTGCGATTAAACTCTTTGCATCACGGATCGCTGAGGCGGTTATTGAAGGACGAAAGCGATTTGAGGAAAGGAATCAGGCAGGTTCCGACAAAGGTCTGGAGTTTGCCACACCGCACACTGAGGATACCGCAGAGGCGGATGTACCGGAGAGCGTGGAGACTAAGGGGAAGGAACTTATCGAAGAAGGCTTAGCCCCGGAGGCATGAGACATTAATCTATCATGATAAGTGAGGAGGTATTGGTTTTGAATATTACATCAGCGATGGTCAAGGAACTCAGAGACAAAACGGCTGCAGGTATGATGGACTGCAAAGAAGCCCTGGCGGCATCCGAAGGTGATTTTGAAAAGGCCATTGATTATCTTAGAAAGAAGGGCATGTCTGCTGCGACAAAGCGCTCTTCTAAAGCAGCCAAAGATGGTGTTGTCATGTCGTATATCCATATGGGCGGGAAGATAGGTGTTCTGGTAGAATTGAACTGCGAAACGGATTTTGTTGCCAAAACGGAAAATTTCCAGGCATTGGCCAAGGACTTAGCCATGCAGGTTGCAGCGGCAAACCCGCTGTATGTAAGCCCAGAAGAAATTCCAGCCGAGGTTCTAGAGAGGGAGAAAGAAATTTACCGCTGCCAACTTCTTGAAGAAAAAAAACCGGAGAAAATTTGGGACAAAATCATAGAAGGCAAACTAAAGAAGTATTATGAAGAAGTCTGTTTAATTCAGCAGAAGTTTATTAAGGATCAGGAGATTACGATAACGACCCTGATCAACAACATGATAGCCAAAACAGGTGAGAACATCATTGTCCGCCGTTTTGCCCGTTTCCAGCTTGGCGAGGAGATTAGGAAGCACTAATGGATAAACCGGTTTACAAGAGGGTTCTTCTCAAGCTTAGTGGTGAAGCACTTATGAAGCAAAAACCCTTCGGCATTGACCCGGAAGTGGTGCGCGTTATTGCTGCCGATATTCATGAAGTTGTTTCCTTAGGTGTTCAGCTGGGTGTGGTTGTCGGTGGCGGAAATATTTTCAGGGGCATAGAAGCCAGCACTCGTGGGATGGACCGGACAACGGCAGACTATATGGGAATGCTTGCTACAGTGATCAACAGTCTGGCCATTCAGGGAGCCCTTGAAGCTGAAGCTGTACCAAGCCGGGTACAAACAACGATCGAAATGCATGAAGTGGCAGAACCATTCATTCCGAGGCGGGCGATCAGGCATTTGGAAAAGGGGAGGGTGGTGATTTTCGCTGGGGGAACTGGTCATCCCTATTTTTCGACGGATACAGCGGCTGCCTTACGTGCTGCGGAAATCCATGCCGATGTGCTTCTGAAGGCGACGAAGGTGGACGGCATTTACGATCGGGACCCCGTCAAGGACGCCTCGGCAAAGATGTTTCGCCAGATCACTTATACGGATCTTCTGGCAAAAAATCTTCGGGTTATGGATGCAACGGCTATTTCGCTATGCCGGGAAAATCGCCTGCCACTGGTGGTTTTCAACCTGCAAACTCCGGGATCTGTCAAACGCGTCATATGTGGTGAACCTCTTGGGACGGTTGTTGGAGGATGATCAATGAAGGAAAAAATATTCAATGATTTGAAAACAAACGTATCGGGGATCTTACAAGCGCTGGAAAAAGCACTTAGCCGCATACGTACGGGGCGCGCCACAGCATCACTTCTAGACGGAATCAAAATAGAGTATTATGGTGCACCCACCCCGCTGAATCAGGTCGCATCCGTTTCCGTGCCGGAAAGTCGACAGATTGTCATTTCTCCCTGGGATACAACTGTTATCGGTGCTATTGAAAAGGCAATTCAAAAGTCGGATTTGGGTCTGATGCCCTCCAATGATGGGAAGGTCGTACGCATTTCCGTGCCTCCGTTGACCGAGGAGAGGCGCAAAGAACTGGTCAAGTTGGTGCGAAAAATGTCGGAAGAGGCAAAGGTGAAAATCCGCAATGCGAGACGTGAAGCGAACGAGGAATTTAAAAGGCTGAAAAAAGACAATAAAGTGTCCGAAGATGAAATGTTCAAAAATCAGGATGAAGTTCAAAAGTCAACAGATAAGTATATTGAAAAAGTCGATGAGATATTAGCGGCAAAAGAAAAAGAAATCATGGAAATCTAAAGCACTTGCAATTGATCAATGAAGAATAATCAATTACAGATCGGAGCATTTTACGTTTCCCTGGTTGGTGATTGAAGATTGAAGATATTGCTCGTTGACAAGTGAGATAATTCGTTACACCTCGCCATTCCTTCCTTTAGCAAATCTGCACAGCCTTCCACGAAAATTATTGTGAGTGCGGTTCAGGGTTTATATATTCAATAATCAATTATCGATTAGAGAGCTTTAGGTTTCGCTAAGAGATTATTGATGATCGACAGGATCTTGCTCTTTCCTTGAAAATTAAAGGTTCCTGTGATAACCAAGTCATATTATGATGATACAAATAGATCGCCATCGGCTTCCCCGACATATTGCCATCATCATGGATGGCAATGGCCGATGGGCTAAAAAGCATGCGCTTGGCCGGATATCAGGTCATAAGAAAGGGGCCGATGCTGTCAGGACTGCGGTTAAAACCTGCCGGGAACTTGGAATTAAGGTCCTTACGCTTTACGCGTTTTCAGTTGAAAACTGGCTACGTCCCGCCGAAGAAGTCAAAGCCCTCATGAACCTTTTGCAGGAATATCTTCACTCTGAGATTGATGAACTTCACAAGAATGGGATTCGTTTAATAACCATCGGCAACTTAGAAGCACTTCGAGCCGATTTGAAATCAGCGCTTGAAGAAGCTTTGAAAAGGACGGCTCAGAACAAGGATATGATTCTTAATATTGCTTTGAGTTATGGGGGCAGGGATGAAATCATTACAGCTGTTAAGCATATCGTCAAGGATATTGAAGCGGGAAAAATCAGTATCGAGGATATCACCAAGGATTTCTTCTCCAAATATTTGTATACCACAGGTTTGCCGGACCCAGATCTCCTGATCCGAACAAGCGGCGAGTATAGGATAAGCAATTTCCTCCTGTGGCAATCAGCGTACACGGAGTTTTACTTTACCAGCACCCTCTGGCCCGATTTCCGAAAACGCAATCTGCTCGAAGCTATAGCTGAATATCAGCGGCGCGAGAGGCGGTTTGGCATGACAAGCGATCAGATCAGAGAAGAGGGGTAATGTGATGGAAGCAACACACATGAAGCGCTGGATAACAGGCTTGATTGTTGTGCCGTTACTTTGTGCTCTGATCTACTTCGGGTCGGCTTTGATGTTTAACCTGTTCATCGTACTGGTGATTCTGCTCGCAACCTGGGAATATCAAAAAATGGCCTTCGGAGATGGGTACGCATCCGAAAAAATTCAGGGGTTCATTATCGCCTTTCTCATTCCTGTATCGGTAATCCTCGGCCAAGAAGCTATAATGCAAGTATGGATTGTTCTTTCAGTTATAGTCATGTTCTCTCTGTATCTTCTCAAAATCCAGGATTCCACTGTTGATCTAACATCTTTTTACCGCCTAATCTTTGGCGTTCTGTATGTTCCCTTTATGATGACATATTTCATCCTGCTGAGAAATGCTCCACATGGTGTAACTTGGATCTTTTTTGTTATTGTTCTCGCCTTTTCCGGTGATATTACCGCATATTATACGGGACGCAAATGGGGCCGTAAAAAGCTTCACCCATACGTTAGCCCTGGAAAAACCGGTGCAGGGATCATTGGTCTGGTTGCGTCGGCAACAGTAGCATGTGTTATTTATCAGCAGCTTTTTTTCCCAAAATTATCCCCGTTTAGCGCGGGATTGCTCGGTTTGTCTGGCAGTACTATCGGACAGTTGGGTGACCTTTGCGAATCGGCTCTAAAGAGATCTGCGGGCATGAAAGACTCCGGAGGAATTCTACCAGGGCACGGCGGAATGTTGGATCGGCTTGACTGTTTAATCTTCATTGTGCCGTTCATTTATTACTGTCAGCGGTTTCTGATGTCATGAAAAACGTTGCCATTCTCGGATCCACTGGATCGATCGGGGAAAATACGCTGGAGGTCATCCGATCTTTCCCGGCACGCTTTCGCGTTGTATCAATAGCCGCTGGGCACAACATCGAGCGACTGAAAATGCAAATATCGGCCTTCAAGCCGAAAATTGCCGTTGTAGCTGACAAAGTTTCGGCAAAGCGATTGAAAGAACTGGTCGGCTGTGCCCCGGAAACAGAAATTCTGTTCGGATCTGAAGGATACCATCACGCCGTGTCCATGCCGGAGGTGGACCTTGTCGTTTCAGCTATTGTAGGTGCTGCGGGACTGATACCCACGATTGCGGCGTTGGAAGCGGGGAAGGATGTAGCGCTAGCCAATAAGGAAGCAATGATCACGGCGGGTCCTATCATGGTAGACTTGGCCAGACGCTGTCGATGCCGTATCATTCCCGTGGATAGCGAGCACAGCGCTATTTTCCAGTGCCTAAAGGGACATCGTAGGTCGGAAGTTAATAAGATTATCCTGACGGCATCAGGGGGACCATTCTGGATGTGGGACCGTAAAGACCTGGAGAATGTGACTCCGGAAGCGGCGCTCAGGCACCCAAGATGGAAGATGGGAAGGAAAATTACTGTAGATTCAGCTACCCTTATGAATAAAGGGCTGGAGGTCATAGAGGCACACTGGATTTTTGGAGTTGATTTTGACCGCATTGACGTGCATATTCATCCCCAAAGTATCGTTCACTCACTTGTTGAGTTCAGGGATGGGGCTCTCATAGCTCAGCTGGGTGTACCCGACATGAGAGGCCCTATAGCTTATGCATTATCCTATCCTGAAAGAATGACTAGGTTGGCTGAGAGTCTTGATCTTACAAAGGCGGAATCGCTTCAATTCCACCGCCCCGATCCTGCGAAGTTTCCATGCCTTGGTCTTTCTTACGAAGCGGGCAGGCAGGGAGGAACCATGCCGGCCGTGCTGAATGCCGCTAATGAGGAGGCTGTGACGGCTTTTCTTGCTGGGGGAATTCGTTTCACTGATATACCGCTCATTATTGAGGCAGTGATGAAAAAACATAAGCGGAAGAAGGCCGTATCTATCACCGATGTCCTCCATGCAGATCGGTGGGCGAGACGGGAAGCAAAACAGATCATTTCATTACATTAAGCGAAAGGAACCAAAATTTGATCGGTATCAGCATCGTTTCACTAATTATCTTACTGGGTGTGCTTATTTTCGCCCATGAGTTGGGGCATTTCGTTGTCGCAAAACGCACAGGTGTAGGGGTACTAAAATTTTCCCTCGGTTTCGGCCGCAAACTTTTCGGTTGGAAAAGGGGCGAAACCGAATACATGGTGTCAATGATTCCATTGGGTGGATATGTGAAGCTGTTAGGTGAGTCTGATACCGAAGGTCTGGATGAAGAGGATCGCAGACGTTCGTTCAGCGTTCAACCAGTCTGGAAAAGGATCATGATTGTTGCTGCAGGCCCCACGTTCAATATTCTTCTGTCCGTTTTGATATTCTTTATAGTCTATATGGCAGGGGTTCCATCTCTCGCATCTATTGTTGGGGATCTACAGACCGGATCACCGGCGGAAAAGGCGGGAATCAAGACAGGCGATGAAATCACATCCATCAATGGGGGAAAAACAACTTACTGGGAAGACATATCGGTATTAATATCAAACAGCAAGGGCGAGCCTATGCCGATAATTGTTTCAAGGGCCGGCCATGTCAAAAAGATCATCGTCTTTCCATCCATGATGAAAGGGAAAAACATATTCGGAGAGGAAGTATCAGGATACAAAATAGGTATAAGTCCGGCAGGCAAAATAATTGTTCGAAAGCTCAAACCATCCGCAGCCTTCTGGGGCAGCCTAAAGCAGACCTGGTTTATAACTGAGCTAACCTATATCGGTATCGTAAAGATGATCGAAGGAGTCGTATCACCCAAAACGTTGGGCGGCCCGATCCTTATAGCACAAATTGCAGGGGTTGAGGCAAAGGAGGGGGTGGTACCGTTTGTCCTCTTTATGGCATTGCTCAGCATCAACCTTGCTGTGCTGAATCTTTTACCAATCCCTATATTGGATGGGGGGCACCTCCTTTTTTTTGTTATTGAGCTCTTCAAGGGCAGCGAGGTCAGTATACAATGGAGGGAAAGGGCACAGCAGATTGGCTTCATGCTGATTGTGCTGCTGATGATGTGGGTAATATTGATGGATGTTGAGCGATTGAATCTCAAAGTCGTCAATGAATTTACAAGGATATTTACTGGAAAATGATGCGGACCGTTGCTTTGGATACGGCAACAAAGACAGCCTCGGTTGCCGTCTTGGAAGAGGATCGCGTAATTGCAGAGATAAATATAGACCTTGGGGTCCATCATTCCCAAATCCTGTTGCCAGCAATTGATCATATCTGCCAGCTTACTGGTATCAAGCCATCCTCCATTGATCTTTTCGCCTGTACAATAGGTCCTGGATCATTTACAGGTCTCAGGATTGGGGCAGCGACCATTAAAGGTCTTGCATTGGCCCAAAGAAGACCCGTTGCTGGGGTCTCTACGCTTGAGGCGCTTGCTATGAATGCCCCACCATCATCTAAGGTGGTCTGCCCAATGCTCGATGCCAGGAAAAAGCAAATATACACGGCTCTATACAGGATTCAATCGGACGGTTTTCCAGATCTTGTGGAACACGAGCGAGTCATCGAAATAGAATTGTATCTCAAGATGCTTGAGAAAAGGGGAGAACCTTTCCTCTTTCTGGGTGAGGGTGCGGTTTTGAATAGGATGCTCATAGAGAAATCAATGGGTAAAACTGCTAGTTTCGTGTCCTTCCTTCACAATCATATCACTGCTTCCGCAGTAGGGCTAATGGGCAGACATAGGTTCCTGCGGGGTGAGTTGCTTGATTTTATCACGTTTGTTCCCCGTTATCTCCGGCCCTCAGAGGCTGAAACAAAGGTTGAAGCCAACGATTCACACCGGCATGTGAAACTCGCGTCTGCTGTTGACAAAAAATCCCAAAACTTATATAAAAAACGATAGATAAGATGGATTGTTCGTAGGATAGAAGGAGATGCATGACCGATAAAAGAAAACAGAAAATATCCACGGACAGGCATGCATCCATTATTGTCCGTGAAGGATGGCCTTTTATTTTTCCTCTCGCCATATTAACAGTAGCAACTTTCTTCGCCGGTAACATATACGGCGTTGTGCCCGTCGGAATATTGACTTTATTCGTCGTTTGGTTTTTTAGGAATCCTGAGAGAAGTTTGCCGGGTGGTGAAAAAACAATTGTTTCACCAGCTGATGGGAAGATCATCAACATCGAGCAGATATCGGGAGTAGATTTGTTACCTAGCCCCAGCCGAAAAATAAGTATCTTCATGAATCTCCATGACGTGCATGTGAACCGCATCCCGTATGGTGGCACCATTAGATCCATCAGATATACGAAAGGCAAATTTCTGGCAGCTAATCTTGACAAGGCATCAGAACTGAATGAACGCAATGCTGTGCTCATCCATACGCCGAGTGGAGAGAATATTCTGGTAATCCAGATCGCAGGCCTCGTAGCACGACGTATTGTTTGCTGGCTGACAGAGAGTACTGTGGTGCACAAGGGTGAACGCTTTGGTATGATTCGATTCGGGTCACGTGTGGAAATATTTCTGCCAGTCCAGGCGACAGTTTCAGCGAAGATCGGGGACAAAGTGTTGGCAGGCAAAACAAAGATCGGAGAAATGCCATGAAAGAAAGGGCTCCCATATCAAGAGATGGCGTAAAGAAGGGAATTTATATCCTTCCGAATCTTATGACATCGGCAAGTCTATTCTGCGGGTTTTATGCCCTAATCGCTGCTGTAAAGGAGAGGTTTGAACTTGCTGCGATCGTGATCTTCATTGCCATGATCCTTGACAGTCTTGATGGACGCATCGCCCGCATGACAAACACAACGAGCAAATTTGGTGCAGAGTATGACAGCCTTTCAGACCTCATCGCTTTCGGGGTGGCTCCATCAACACTCGCATACATGTGGTCTTTATCCGCTTTTGGAAAATGGGGATGGGTGGCATCATTTTTATTCGTTATTTGTGGGGCATTGAGATTGGCACGATTTAATATACAAATCGGTATCGTGGAAAGCAAAGTCTTTAATGGCTTGCCCATTCCCGGTGCAGCGGCAGTCGTGGCATCCTCTGTGCTGCTGTATCATTATTTTGGCTTGGAAGGTCACTTCGAGAACCTCATTGTTCTGGTTCTGGTCGTAGCCCTGTCGATGTTCATGGTGAGCAATATCAAATATTACAGTTTCAAGGATCTGAACTTCTTTGCTCGGAAGCCCTTCATGTCTTTTTTGCTCATCGTTCTGGTACTGGTGATCGTTGCAACAGAGCCTCAAATTATGATCTTTACGTTCTTCCTAGGGTATAGTTTGTCCGGTCCGATCTGGAGTCTTTATAAGTTGACAATAAAGGTATACACGGCAGCGAAGGAGCGCAGAAAAATTCCTCATCGAAGATAGTCCTTAACAAAAAGTAGGTAGAAAAAAAACGGGCAGATCAGAACAGCTCTTCGGGCTGGGATAAACTCCCCTGATGATATTTTTGCGAGGTTGGTTATGAGAAAATTCAAAGTTGTAGTTGTCGGAGCAACCGGTGCCGTCGGAAACGAAATGGTCAAGATTCTCGAAGAGCGCAACTTTCCCGTGGGCGAGCTTTTACCCCTTGCATCTGAGCGTTCTATCGGCAGGGATGTGGATTTTCACGGGAAATCAATACCCATCCAGGTGTTGGATGAGAAATCATTTGCCGGTGTTGAGATTGGCTTGTTTTCAGCAGGCGGTTCCATAAGCGAGAAATTTGCCCCCATCGCCGCGAAAGACCGGTGTGTTGTCATTGACAACACCAGCGCCTTCCGCATGGATCCCCAGATCCCTCTGGTTGTGCCGGAGGTTAATCCGAAGGCTATAGCTCAGTGGCGAAATAAGGGCATCATTGCAAATCCGAATTGTTCAACTATTCAAATGGTTGTTGCCCTGAAGCCAATACATGATACGGTGGGTATCAAGCGCATTGTTGTATCTACATACCAGGCCGTATCAGGCACCGGCAAGAAGGCCATAGATGAACTGGCGCACCAGAGCAGGGCGTTGATGACATGTCAGGAACTTTCGATACAAGTTTATCCCTACCAGATAGCATTCAATTGTCTGCCGCAGATAGATGTATTCCTGGATAACGGTTACACCAAGGAAGAGATGAAAATGGTCAATGAGACAAAAAAGATCTTGGAAGATTCATCTATTGCTATAACTGCAACTACCGTCCGGGTTCCAGTATTTTATGGTCATTCCGAGTCGGTTAATGTCGAGACTTACAGAAAAATCACTGCTTCCGAAGTTAGGGATCTCCTGGGAAGCGCTCCCGGTGTTGAGGTAGTGGATGATCCTGGAAGCCGGAGCTACCCGATGCCAATCCATGCGGCTGGTAAGGATGCAACGTTTGTCGGTCGGATCCGTGAAGACGAATCCATTGAAAACGGTATCAACATGTGGGTTGTTTCTGACAATGTGCGTAAGGGTGCCGCTCTCAATGCGGTACAGATTGCAGAAATCCTGATTCGGGATTATCTATGAGAATTACAGGGGGCGATATGCGGGGAAGGAGGTACCATACTCCCCGCGGCAGATCCATTCGCCCAACACCTGAACTTGTTAGGGAAGCGCTCTTCAATATTTTGCCACCCGTAACTGGCAGCACATTTTTAGACCTATTTGCCGGCAGCGGCATTGTTGGCATGGAGGCCATGAGTCGCGGCGCTGCCAGCGCGACATTCATTGAAAGAGATGGCCGCGTGGCTATGGCCATTCGCGAGAATCTTCTCAAGTGCGGTTGGGAGCAGCATTGCGATGTTTTGGTTTTGTCCGTAGAACGGGGTATCCATTTCATTGAAGCGAGTAGTAAAACCTATGAGATTGTTTTTTGCGATCCGCCTTATGAGCACGGATGGGTCATCCGGACCTTGCAGACGCTTTCCGAGAGCTCTGTGATTGCAGAAAGGGGGTTGCTTGCAGTGCAGCACTCCGTTCGGGAAGATATAGCGGAAAGGGATGCCGGTAATTTTGTTTTACACGACCGGCACGTATACGGTGACACAATCATTACAATCCTGGGAAGAGAAAATTTATGAGACGAGTAGCTGTTTATCCGGGTTCTTTTGATCCCATTACCAATGGTCACATCGACATCATTAAAAGGGGACTGAGGATTTTCGATGAGTTGATTATCCTTGTTGCATACAACCCCAATAAGAGAGGCCTGTTTAGCGTGCCGGAACGCATTGAGATGATTATGGATGTGATAGGAGATGTAAACGGCCGCATAAGGGTAGATAGTTTTTCTGGTCTGCTTGTAGATTATTTAAAGCAATCCAATTCCAATATTATTCTTCGAGGCATGAGGGCTGTTTCAGATTTTGAGTATGAATTTCAGATGGCCCTCATCAACCGGCGTCTGAAACGGGATGTCGAAACTGTTTTTTTGATGACGGGCTACAAATGGTTCTATACAAGTTCAAACCTGATCAAGGAAGCAGCAAGCTTAAACGGCTCTGTCAAAGGTTTGGTTCCCGAACTGGTTTTGCAACGCCTTCAGGATAAATTTAAACTTAAGAAGTAGTAGGGTATTTGATGTTTGTATTAATGATGATGGAGATTATTGTGTTATGAAACTTTCATCACGATTGAACAGAATCAAACCATCCGCAACTCTGGCCATCACGGCAAAGGCTGCGGCCCTGCGCGCAGCGGGCCGAGATGTGATCGGCTTTGGAGCAGGGGAGCCTGATTTCGATACCCCGGAAAATATCCGGAAGGCCGCTATAGAGGCCATAGAGGCGGGATTTACACGTTACACTCCGGTTGGAGGGATTGATGAATTAAAGGACGCCATTGTCGATAAGTTAAAGCGCGATAACCATCTGTCATACAAGCGCTCCCAGATAGTTGTATCATGCGGTGCTAAGCATTCCCTTTATAATCTTGCCCAGGTTTTGTTTGAGGAAGGCGACGAAGTAATCATTCCGGGACCATATTGGGTCTCTTACCCCGATATTGTTGTTCTGGCCGATGCAACGCCTGTCATCGTCCAAACCGAAGAAAAAAATGGATTCAAGCTGACCGCAGAGCTAATTGAAAGAGCCGTCGGGATGCGAACAAAGGCGTTGATTCTTAACAGTCCGTCCAATCCAACTGGAGCAGCATACTCTCTGGATGAACTGAAGTCCCTAGCAGAGGTTCTTGTCAAAAAAGATGTGCTAGTGATATCTGATGATATTTACGAGAAGATTCTTTATGATGGTTTTTCTTTCAACAATATAGCTTCTGCTTGTGAAGCCATGGTTCCCAAGACCATCGTGGTCAATGGAGTCTCCAAGGCATATGCCATGACTGGATGGCGAATCGGTTACGCAGCAGGGCCGGAAGAAGTTATTGCCAGCATCGATAAAATTCAGAGCCAGAACACTTCAAACCCTACGTCCATTTCTCAGAAGGCCGCAGTTGCAGCGCTGCAAGGTGATCAGGGGGCCTTGAGTACAATGGTAGAGGAATTCCAGAAGCGCAGGAATTATATTGTATCAGCGCTCAATGCCATCAATGGAGTGTCTTGTCTGAGGCCACAAGGGGCATTTTACGTTTTCCCCAACATTTCTGGCCTGTTCGGAAAGTCCACGGGTTCAACAGTCATCAAAAGTTCAGCGGATCTTGCTGCCTATCTTCTGGACGAGGCAAATGTGGCCGTTGTTTCCGGAGACTCCTTTGGAGATGACCGATATATTCGTCTTTCTTATGCCAATTCCATGCAGAATATTAAGAAGGGAATGGAAAGAATTGCGGAAGCGATATCGAAATTAAAGTGAGACATGATCAAGGTTCGCATGCTTGGTATAGTTTCGCAGTAAAGCTGTTCTCGCGATGATTGCAAACCCTTAGTCTTGGTCAATCCGGTATATTCCTCTGAGTACTGTGTAAGGACAATTGTGGATAGAAGAAAAACAAGGCCTGTTTTTATAGGCGGTGTGCAAGTGGGTGGAGGCGCTCCGATTGTTGTTCAATCTATGACCACCACCGATACCCGCAATGTAAAGGCCACTGTTAGACAGATCATTCGTCTAGCAAAGGCAGGCTGTGAAATAGTTCGCGTGGCAGTGCCCGATGAGGAAGCTGCTAGCGTTCTTGGAGCAATCAAGTCGAAAAGTCCCCTGCCACTAATTGCCGATGTGCACTTTCATGAACGTATCGCTTTGGAGGCAATCCGACAGGGCGTTGACGGGTTGAGAATCAATCCGGGTAACATGAGACAGGAAGGAATAAAAAAAGTTGTAAAGGCTGCGAAAGAAAGATCAGTGCCGATCAGGATCGGTGTCAATGCTGGATCCTTGGAAAAAGATCTTCAAAAAAAATACGGTGGCCCGACCGCCGCGGCTCTGGCGGAGAGTGCATTAAGAAACACAGCTTTCCTGGAAGAATTTGGTTTTGAAGCCATCAAACTTTCCTTAAAGGCTTCCGATGTACCGACCATGATCGAAGCCTACCGCACAATTGCACGACAGACAGATTATCCCCTGCATCTAGGAGTGACCGAAGCGGGCACGCTTGTTGCGTCTGCAATTAAATCGGCTATCGGAATCGGGCTACTGCTTAACGAGGGGATTGGTGATACGATTCGCATTTCCATTACAGGTGACCCGGTTGCTGAAATGGGGGTAGCATTTGGCATTTTGAGGGCATTACATTTGCGGGATGTTGGACCTGATATTATTGCGTGCCCGACATGTGGCCGCTGTGAGATCGATCTTGCACGTTTGGTAAGAGAGGTAGAAAAAAAACTTTCCGGTAGGAAGACTCCGATTAAGATCGCTCTCATGGGCTGCGTGGTCAATGGACCGGGCGAAGCTGCCGAAGCCGATATCGGGATTGCGGGAGGCCGTGGCATGGGGCTTCTGTTCAAGAAAGGCAAATCTATCCGAAAGATTCCTGAAGCGGATTTTGTCACGGTGCTGATGGAAGAGATCGACAGGATTAACGGTCAATGATCAACGGTAGGATATGAAGTCCAATGCTCCTGAGGAGGTTTTATGCGTTATTCTCAAATGTTCCTGCCCACCGGACGTGAAGTGCCGTCTGATGCCGAGGTTGTCAGCCAGCAGCTCATGATTCGGGCAGGTATGATCCGAAAACTCACTAGTGGTATATACTCTTATCTTCCGGTGGGTTACCGAATTATTCGGAAACTTGAACAGATTATCCGCGAGGAAATGAACCGGGCCGGTGCCCAAGAGGTCTTCATGCCCATGGTGCAACCGGCAGAACTCTGGCAGGAGTCTGGCCGCTGGCAGCATTATGGCAAGGAGCTCTTGAGGTTTCAGGACCGCCATAATCGGGACTACTGCCTCGGTCCTACACATGAAGAGGTTATTACAGATCTGGTCAGATATGAGATACAAACATACCGCCAACTTCCAAAAAATCTTTACCAGATTCAAACCAAGTTTCGAGATGAAATAAGACCAAGGTTCGGAATCATGCGCTGCAGGGAATTTGGGATGAAGGACGCGTATAGCTTTGATGCAGATGAGCCAGGGGCGGAAATAAGTTATCAAAAAATGTTCGAGGCATACCAGAGGATATTTACCCGATGCGGTTTGAAATTTAGGGCAGTGGAGGCAGACTCCGGAGCCATTGGCGGGAGCTTTTCGCATGAGTTTATGGTCATGGCGGAAACTGGGGAAGATGAAATGGTATTTTGCAGCCATTGCAACTATGCCGCCAATCTTGAGAAGGCTGAAGTCAGACGCCCGGAAGAGCTGAGAATTGCTTCTGATATCTGGCTTCCCGTGGAAAAAGTTCACACACCGAACGTCCATACAATTGATGAGGTCTGCACTTTCCTGAATGTATCGCCTCAACAGGTAGTCAAAACCCTTATTTTCACAGCGGATGGTCGGCCCGTTGCAGTTCTTGTCAGGGGAGATGATGCAGTAAATGAAATCAAGGTGAAGAATTTTATAGGCTGTAACGAACTAGAAATGGCCATGGATGACGTTATTTATGAGGTTACTCGTTCGCCAAGGGGTTTTGCCGGTGCGGTCGGTATCAAAGCCAGAACCATTGCCGATTATGGCATCATGAATCTTGTGAACATGGTTATGGGGGCAAACCGTGAAGACTATCATCTGAAAAATATCAATTACGGCAGGGATTTCGAGGTAGAAGCTTTCGCCGATTTGAGGAAAGTAAAGCAAACGGATTCATGCCCGCGTTGTGGCAAGGAGCTCAATTTTGCCCGTGGAATCGAAGTGGGTCATGTCTTTAAGCTTGGCACAAAGTATAGCACAGCCATGGGGGCTGTTTACCTGGATAGAGATGGAAAGGAAAAATATATGGTTATGGGTTGCTATGGAATCGGCATCGGTAGGACTATGGCCGCAGCCATAGAACAGAACCACGATGAGGATGGCATCGTTTGGCCGATGCCCCTGGCTCCCTATCAAGTCATGGTCACACCCGTCAATATCAATGAAACAAACCTCTCGGCAATTGCGAAAGAAATCTATAATGAACTGCAAAAAAGGGGAGTGGAGGTTGTCTTTGATGACCGGGATGAAAGGGCGGGGGTAAAGTTCAAGGATGCCGACCTTATTGGAATTCCTTTGAGAGTCACAATCGGGCCAAAACAGCTGGCAGAGGGCAATGTCGAAGTCCGACTCCGCCAGTCCGGCAAGGTCAAGGTTGTTCCCAGGCAAGAGGTTGTGGATTTCGTAATTAACATGATTCAGGAAGCTGCGCAGATTTCATGCTGAGAATTAATGATATATTAGACAAGACCCAATCTTACCTTACCCAAGAAGAACAAGATATGATTCGGAAGGCGTATGTGTTCTCGGCTACCGTTCACAAGGGGCATGTGCGATTGTCCGGCGAGCCATATCTCACTCATCCCATGGAGGTAACGGGCATATTGGCTGATATGAAGCTTGATGCCCCAGCACTTATTACAGGATTGCTACATGACACAGTTGAAGATACCCTTACGACACTTGAGCAGGTTGAGGATGCATTTGGCAAAGAAGTGTCTTTTCTCGTAGATGGTCTGACAAAAATTAGCCGAATTACTTTTGCAAGCCAGGAAGAACGGCAGGCTGAAAACTTCCGCAAGATGATCCTCGCAATGTCTTCCGATATTAGAATTATCCTTATCCGTCTTGCAGATCGGGTACACAACATGAGAACGCTGCAGTTTCACACGGAAGAGCGGCAGCTTTACATTGCAAAGGAAACACTGGAGCTGTATGCACCTCTGGCAAACCGTCTGGGCATCAACTGGATGAAAACGGAGCTTGAGGACCTCTCGTTCCTGTTTCTTTATCCCCAAGCATTCCGTGACTTGACAAAACGGATTGAAAAAAAGCGTGACGAACGGGCAGCCTATACTGAAGAGGTGAAGTCAATTATTCAACGTGAGATGGATCATTACAGTTTGAAGGGCGTGGTTGAAGGTAGGCCGAAGCATTTTTACAGCATATATAAGAAAATGCAGGAGCAGCAGATCACTTTTGACGAAGTCTACGATCTTACCGCCTTCCGTATCATTCTCGATTCAAATGTGGACAAAGAATGCTATGAGGCTCTGAGCATTGTCCACGCTCTCTGGAAACCGGTGCCCGGACGCTTCAAAGACTATATTGCCATGCCGAAGGCAAACAACTATCGCTCATTGCACACGACTGTCATCGGACCGTATGGAGAACGTATGGAAGTTCAGATCCGCACCCGTGCAATGCACGAATGGGCAGAAGAGGGTATTGCCGCCCACTGGCGCTATAAGGAAAAGCGAACGGATCAACAAGATGATGACCAGCAAATAAAAAAGCTGAGGGAGCTGTTTGAAGTTCAACAGGAACTTAAAAATCCCAGAGAGTTCATGTCCACTCTGAAACTCGCACTTTTCCCTGATGAAGTGTATGTCTTCACGCCAGATGGCGATGTCCGCTCTTTTCCGAAAGGCGCCACGCCTATTGATTTTGCATACAGTATCCACACGGACGTTGGCAATAAGTGCATCGGGGCAAAGGTAAACCGTGCCATAGTGCCACTCAAATATGAACTACAAAATGGAGACACTATCGAGATTATTACCCAAGCAGGACACCACCCCAGCAAGGACTGGCTTAAGTACACGGTAACCTCGAAGGCAAGATCGAAGATCAAGGCCTGGATTAAAACTGAGGAACGTAAAAAAAGCATTATCCTTGGAAAAGATCTTATCGAGAAGGAATTCAGACGCCATCAGATAAAATTCAGCCAATTTATGAAATCTGAAGAGCTTAATCAGGTCTTGAAAGAGCAGACTGTTGACACGTTCGATGACCTTCTTGCTCTCGTTGGGTACGGAAAAATATCTGCAAAACATATATTCAACCGCCTTGTGCCTGAGGTACCTAGCAAAGCCGAAGAAGTCTCGCCCGAGAAGCCGGTTAAGAAAGGGTCTCCAGCGTCGGTCGGCATATCCCTTACTGGCATCGAAGACGTCATGGTTCGATTTGCCCGCTGTTGCGAGCCTATTCCGGGTGATGAAATTGTTGGCTACATATCTCGGGGGCGTGGCATTACTGTCCACATGGCCAATTGTCCTAACGCACAGGACATGGATGCGGAACGCATTGTGGAAGTGGAATGGCATATCAAGGAACGACAGACTTATCCCGTGCAAATACGCGTTACCTGCCGCGATAAAAAAGGAATCCTTGCAGAAGTCAGTGGGATCATCACATCTCATGATGTTAACATTAGTCATGCAGAAGTTGAAACAACCGTGGACATGAAGGCGATATGTACGTTTCGCCTAGATGTGAAAGACCTCAAACAGTTTAATGAAGTTGTTGCAGATATCAAGAAGCTTAAAGAGGTCTTGTCGGTCGACCGGATACGTAAATCTTAGTCAATATCAGTATGCAATCATCAGTTACCGATTTGGGATTCTTGATCATCAGAAAAAAATTGTTGTGGGAATTTTTTTATTTTCCCATTTCACAAAGAGAAGTTAGAGGGATTTTTAAAATTCATCACGAGTTTGGTTCGAGACCCGTTCTACGGAGCTATTTCAAAGGTATGTTGAAATGCCCATGATAGGAAGTTATTGCGATGAAGCCTCCGGATATTTTCCAAAGCCATGATAGTTGACAAAAATGGCTCTATACTGTATGAAAATCGACCCTTTGTGAGGCATAGGCCGTTTATGATTCGTAGAGTCGTCTTACAAAAATTGACCGTAAGCTTTACAGTCGTTTGCCTGATCGTTTTTTCAGTCCAGGCCAAAGCTTTTTTACAGGCTCAGCCGCATAGGTTTCAGGTGATTGTCGATCCCGGTCATGGTGGCACGGACAGTGGTGTCCGAATTTCTGACCGCGCAGCTGAAAAAGACCTGACGCTGGCTATTGCCTTTCTTCTACAAAAAGAGTTAGAAAAAACAGGGCGGTTTACAGTCTGGCTCACCAGAACCTCAAATCAGACAATGAGTATGCAGGATAGAGCTCGGTTCATTATGTCTGTTCATCCAGATATAGTTATTAGCATCCATCTCAACGCAGGATTTGGAAAAAATTCATCTGGTTTTGAGGCTTATTTTTCAGAATCTGGACAAAGAGTAAACACTAGGAAAAATATCGGATCGGATGAGGCAGAGCAAATTGTTGCTGATATGGCCGCAAACAAATATCTCAATGATAGCATTCGTTTGGCCCGACTGATACTGAGAGAGCAGGAAGATGTATTTCCAAGGAAAAGCAGGGGTATCCGTCAGGCTAATCTACCGCTCCAGACATTAATTAATTTGCCATATGTTTTGATAGAAGTCGGATTTGCCTCACAGGAGGATGATCGTAAGAAAGTCATGGAAGCATCCACACAGCGGGCGATAGCCCTGGCAATGTCGCGAGGCATACAGGCTTATTTTAGGAAGGAAATTCCATGAGAGACGGAGGAAGAGCCTGGAATGAAATGAGGCCATTGCGTATCACTAGGAGTGTTATGGAATTTGCGGGAGGCTCGGCAATGATCGAGATGGGCCGCACCAGGGTCATCTGCTCGGCATCAATAGAAGATAGTGTGCCATCATTTCTCAAAAACACAGGGCGAGGCTGGCTGACGGCCGAGTACTCTATGCTGCCCATGTCTTCACAGGTTCGAATTCCACGCGAATCCTCCAGGGGACGTATTGCGGGACGAACACATGAAATTCAACGTCTTATTGGAAGGTCTTTTCGTGCCGTAACAGACTTGACTGCATTTGGTGAACGGACTATTTATATAGATTGTGATGTGATTCAGGCAGATGGCGGAACACGCACCGCGTCCATCACAGGCGGCTTTGTTGCACTGGTAGATCTTTTCCGCAAACTCAATGATAAAGGAATCGTTCGGGGGATTCCCGTAAGAGACTCTGTGTCTGCGATAAGCGTGGGGATGGTTGCTGGAGAAATTCTTCTTGACCTCGTATATGAGGAGGATTCAAAGGCGGAAGTGGACATGAATTTTGTCATGACAGGTAGGGGGCTATTCATCGAAGTTCAGGGAACGGCTGAGTCTGCTCCATTTGGACGTTCCTTGCTTGATGAGATGACAAATGTTGCGGTAAAGGGCATTGAGATACTGACAAAAGCACAGATCGAGACCTTGGGGGGCTTTTCTGAATAAGATTGTCCTTGCCTCTAGGAATTATGGAAAGATCAGGGAAATTCAGGCCATTCTTTCCACCACAGGCTTAAAGATTTCCTCTCTTCTTGATTATCCGGAAGTCCTGGAGATCACAGAGGATGGGGACACATTTTTTGAAAACGCATTGAAGAAGGCAAGGGCTGTTGCAAATCATACGGCTGAGATCGCCCTTGGAGATGATTCGGGGCTTGAGGTAGAGTATCTTCATGGTGCACCCGGGATATATTCAGCACGCTATTCAGGGCCGGAGGCGAATGATCAGCTCAATATTGAGAAGCTGTTGAAAGAGCTTGAAGGAGTTCCGCCGGAACGTCGGGGTGCGGCATTCCGGTGTGTACTTGTCCTTTACAGACCAAACGGATCATATGAAACATTTGAAGGGCAATTGAGGGGGAGGATTCATGACCGACCAGTGGGGAAGGGCGGATTCGGCTATGATCCTGTTTTTTTTCTACCCGAGCTTAAATTAACAGTAGCGCAGCTTTCTCCTGAAGAAAAAAATTGCATTAGCCATCGGGCCATTGCCACTTTGAAATTGAAAGAATACATTGATAAACATCTTGAATTGTCTTGAAATATAATTTGGTTAAAAACGAAGGCATCTTTTATTGGTAACGGGGCGTAGCGCAGCCTGGTAGCGCGCCTGCTTTGGGAGCAGGATGTCGCAGGTTCAAATCCTGCCGCCCCGACCAGCTTTTCCGGCTTTCGTATTCTCAATGTGTGTGGCTCCTGTGTGTGGTTTTGTAAAAAACCCTTCAATTTGGGTCATTGCCTGCCGCATCGATTCATCCACTGAATGAAGATAGATCTCCGTCGTCTGCAGGCTCTTATGGCGTAGCAGATCCGAAATAGCCTTCTTACTGACCTTCTCCCGATCTACCAGGTGCGAGGCCATGAAATGCCGCAGTGCGTGGAATCCATAATGCGGTACCTTGGCGCGCTGGCATAAGGACGCCATCATCTTCGGGCGATGATAAAACCGATCATTCGTCTTGTGATTATAGAATACCCATTTTTCGCTTTTCCTGGCCTTATAGCGGCGGATCAGCATTTCATATAGGTCTTCATTCATCGGCAGCGTATCGGCCTCGTATGCGCCGCTTTTGCGCTTCCTGGTCCATAATCTGATGGTCCTTCGCTCGAAGTTGATATCCTGCCATGCCAGCCGCAAAATCTCATCAATCCGTCCTAGGGTAAGAAGACAACAAAGGAAATTATCAGCCTCGTCGCCAGGACGAGCTGCCAGTTTCAATTTCATAATATCGTCCTGGGTTGGAATCTCCTTGATGGTCGGCGTGTGCGGCAGTTTGTCAATATCCGCGCATGGATTGTTGATATTCAATTTCAGCGTCCGGCGCAAATAATTGAACATGGTCGACAGTTCTTTCCGGTGGACATTGTAAAGATTATTGGATGGCTGCTTTTTAAGATAGGAATGGATATGGTGCGGCAGAATCTGATCGATGAGAATATCAACCTTGAGATATTTATGAAATCGCTTGAGGACATATTTCTTGTATTTGTAAGTTTGCCGGGCAAATCGCTTTTCGGCCCAATCAAGATAGACCGAGGCGGCTTCCCTATAGCTCATGGCGTGACGGGTCTGTTGCAATTCTTTCTTGAGCGCGGACTTGGCTTCGGCCATTGCGGCCTTTGCTTCGCTTTTTGATCTGTATCCCTTCGATGCATACCGAATCCCCAAGTGCTGGAACTCGTACCTCCACAGACCGCGCTTCGCGTCCTTCCAAATACTCATTGATAATCTCCCAACGAAACCTTAAAACCCGAATCCCTGCCGGATAGAAACCACCCAAACGTAACTTGTTATCATATACCGTTCTCACGGAAATGTTCAAGAGCTTTGAAACATCAATAGGCGTTAAAAGTCGGGATTCAATTTGTTTAAGTTGGTCGTTCATACAATTATAAATTTACATCGTGGGTAGGTCGAAATATGTTTCGACCCGTACTTAATGCTTTTTAATACATACTTAAAGACATACTTACCCGGTAATATTTTCTATTTTTACGCATATCTTTTTCCAATTTCCTGACCTTTTTTTCCATTCATGATCGGTATTTTTTTCCAAAGGGTTAATCATCGCTATTCCCATACCTCTCCAAAATTTTTCTATTGAGAAACTCACGTTTATATATTTTTGGAGGATGAAGATAAACTTTGAATAGATTGTTATCCGTGTGTTCAATGAGGTAATGTTTCTCCAAATCATAAAGTGCTTCATCGTAGGATTTGTAAGAAATTCCTGCTAGATCCACAATAAGATGAGGATCCGCTTCACAAAAATCGCACTCACGATCCCTGAAATCAGCCGTGAATTCTTCGGGATCACAAAATGAATCGGGATAATAGAATGAGTATATGTCTGGCTCAAAGTATCCATAATGTCTCATTACAGGGTATACCGCCTGTGAAATCGGTTTAAGCATTAACCAATTCCCTCCATCGATGATGTCTCTATAGAAGGGAAAGGCATTGCCCTTCTGATGTATGATTGGCTTGAATATGAATCGTTTGGATCGTCGACCCCGCTGTGTTACATATGGTTCTTGGGTAATATCCGGAAAATGCCTCAAGGCCTCTATACCCCTTCTTACGACCTTCTCTGTTCTCCCAGAATAAATGGCAATGGTGAGTTCGCTTGGAAAAGACTCGCCATCTTTATTTTGGTGAACGGCAATAACAGGGAAAATCGCCTTCGTAGATTTTGGAAGCATTTTCCAATTCAAATCTGTGATCCATTTCTTCTTAAACCAAAAATGGGCATCCCTGTTTATTTCTTCTTTGAACTGATACAAAGTATACGCCTCCTGTAGCGTATCCCCGGTGCATCCTCGGGGGAGGCCGCCCAGGATTGGCCCAAGAGGTATACTGTTACGAACGCCATAAGTCCCTTGATGGGATACCCCCGAGCGCCAACGATGTTAAGCGCATGCTTGAAGCGTATATTACCGTGGAACTCCAAGGTGGCCCTCAAGACGAATCCCGCAAACACGCCCGTGCCGCGCTTGACCTAGCCAATGCTTTGCAACATCGCCGCACTGCTTCTTTTCGTGATGCTGCCCTCTGTGCTGAGTCAACAGCAGCTGTCGTTAACACGATCGCCATTGTCTCAGGGAGACGAGACCCGAAATAATGGAGAAATACACCATAAGAATACATCCAACCAACAAGACACTTCAGCGGACGGCATAGAGCCGCTACTGACCTGGACTGTTAATCTCTATCAACATCATCCGCAACATTTTATTAAGTCTCAGCATCCGAAAACTGGTCTGTAATTTTAAGTTATATCAAGTTATGAAAAAGTGGATTCTTATTGAGTGGAATAGTTGTTTTAACAGAAATCTCAAGTAATGTTATAAATAATAATGATCATTATTAAAACAAATATCAATAAATAAATTATATTGACTTTCACTTATATTTAGCATAATAATAAATCAATATTTTGGTTTTCATCTATAGGAGGAATAATATGGCAAAGACGGTAGCCTATTTACGGGTGAGCACAGTTGACCAGGACACAAAGAAAAACAGACACGACATCCTTGAGTTTGCCAATAGCAAAGGCTTTGGCAAGGTTGATTTTGTAGAAGAGAAAGTTTCAGGAACAAAGCCGTGGGAAGAACGCAAGATAAAAAAAATAATTAACGAACTTGGCAAAGATGACAGATTGATAGTCCCAGAACTTTCCAGGTTAGGGAGGTCGATGTTAGAGATCATGGAAATTATGTCTGCCGCGAAGAAAAAAGGCATATCCATCTATGACATCAAAAATGGTTGGGAGTTGAATGGGACGATTCAAAGCAAAGTTATGGCGATGGTCTTTAGCATCGTGGCAGAAATAGAAAGGGATTTAATCAGTAAACGAACTGTTGAAGGGTTAAGGGCAGCAAGAGCGAGGGGTAAATTGTTGGGTAGACCCAAGGGCCCAGGCAAATCAAAGCTGGATAAACACAAAGAGGAAATCATTGCCTTATTAAAAACAGGATCCAAACAAGTCTATATTGCAAAAAAATACAAGACCACCCAACCCAACCTGCACAATTGGCTGAAGAAGAACAAACTGATAGACATTAAGCCGGAGTATTAGAAAAGCTGAGGCAATTCCTGGACAATTCGGGGGATTTCTAAAGTCGAGGCCTTACTCGCTTTCTTCTTGATTACTTCCTCCTACCATCAATTCTGATATACGGTGTGAGAGCTTTGAATTTATCACTTTTTCAAAATTTGCATGCAATAAAAACAATGACTTACAAAGATCGATTATCAAAAAACAAGAATTATTCAAAG